>VTLG01007811.1_pt1 | contig 27209 bp, 44 predicted proteins | sample 4694571 | NCBI WGS metagenome assembly VTLG01 (sample SAMN12604809, study PRJNA352737) | marine metagenome | biome: ENVO:00000447; feature: ENVO:00000209|ENVO:00000569|ENVO:01000036; material: ENVO:00002151; isolation source: viral sequences binned using virsorter ...
TATATATCATTGTAGTAAAAAGTCCATTTAAAGGTGTCCTATCACTACTTAGTATATAAATAAACTGTCAACATATATATTACATATATATTACACAGACACCTATGTATATAGGAGTTATTTTTTTATAGGTGGTTTAATAGTAGTATAAAGAGATTTACAATTAGGGCAAGGGTCATTAGTGTTAAGATCAACACCAACAGTTTTCCATATCCAACCACAATATAAGCATACCCAAGTTGAAATAGGAGCTTGCTTCATAACTTAATTTTATTATCAACATTTAAAGATTCTGGAACTAATTGACAATAACAGTATTCTTTGCATACACTAAAGCCTGAACCAGGCATCCCTCTAGCTTCCCATCCTTCCCAGGTATCAACTTGACCAGCTCTTTCTTTACAATCAGGGCAAATATTTTTAGATATAGCAATCCATTTTAGCTTTCCCCCCATCTCTCCATACCTCCGAAACGCTTGATTAATGCCTCCAGTGACTCCTCTGTTAATTGCGTTCCGTAATTCTCCAAAGATTCTTCCTTGATTGGTGAGATCGGCTTGGAGAGTTCGTATAATCGATTGTTCACTAACACCATTTCTTCTAAGACGTTGAATCTCTTGAGTAAGTCTTTCATTGAATACTCTAATGTCGTAAGATAGTCCAAGAGCAACGAGAAGTAATATTTCTCTATCTTTGTCATCTAATTTTCCTATGTCTTGTTCTGCCATAAACTATCCTTTTTATGTCTCTAATACAAGAGGAGTTTTTCTTCTTAATGCTAAACGAACATCTTTTTTAAATTTATCAAAAACAGGCATAATAGATTTTTTTGATATTGTAATAAATTTTCTTTGAGGAGTATGGCTTCTCAAGTTACCAGTGTGATGATTCCATCCATATTTCATTAATGTTAGTCCTTCTGAAGAACCTTTAATACTTCTATATAATGTTCCTGTTTCAAATAATGGTTTAGAGCCACCAGTGCCTCTTTGTTTACGCCTTACAATGGTAGATTCTTTTAGTTTAGGCTTTACACCTTTGTCAATAGCTTCTTTTGAACCTTGTTCAGCATTTCTAGCGTATCTTTGCATTGATTTTTCTATAATTTCTGGCATTTCATTAGCTAATTTACCAAAATCAACCCCTACTGATATTTTCAATTTCATCAAAAAACTCCTTTCCAAGTTCTTTAGCTTTTAAATACTTATCTTGGTTTTCTAATATATATTTTTCTGCTTGAGCCATTGCCCAAGTCTCAGGTGCATTAATTATATCTTTTAAACTTCCATCTAATTTAATATCAAGATTATTGATCTTGTCCAGGCTTTTGACGAAACTTATTAAAGATTGACTGTTTTTTCGTTTGCTCATTAAATCCTCGATTATCTTCTATAATAGCTTGAGCTTGTTCAATACTTAAATCTTTATTTTCACGCACCATAATTTTAGCTTGAGTAGTTAAATTATTTTCTAAATCAAAATTATCTTTAAGAATTTGATCTTGAATTGTCATTGGGTATTCTACTTCATAAAAATCAATACCAAATTCTTCAGATAGTGAAATACCATTATAATTGGCAATCACTTTTTCAATTTGATATAAATCTTTTTCATATAATCGCCAAAGAGCAATATCATCATAATAATCTTCTTTTCTCTCCATGTCTTTAACCATTAAAGAAATACCACTAGGTACTTCTCCACCAGATTCTGCCCATTGAATCCATAAATGATTATTTGATGCAACTAATTCAATTTGAAATTTTACGTTTTGAATAGCATCTACTATATTTCCTTGAGGGCTAGTAATATTATATTTACCTTCATCTCCCATGTCTAAGATAGTGTTTGAACCAGCACGAATCATATTTTGATCTGAGTTTAATCCATTAACCCAGGGCTGCCCAAACATATTAAACCTTAAACCTAAGTTCATTTCTGTAAGTAAAATATTAACTTGCTCATTGCAGTTAATTATATCATTAGACCCTTCTACAAAAAAAGAATCTATTTGATCTTCTCTATGTGTAAATGAAAATGGTAATATTCCATAAGGATTAACTTGTTCCTCTTGGATCTCTCCTTCTTCATTCATAATTACATATCTTTCACTATCCCAATACTCCCATTGTAATTGTTGAGTGTTGGATAAATCTGCTGTGCTATTCAATAAAGGGTAAGTAATAGCTGTAGGTTGAAATGGGTTATCTTCAAAGTAAGGCTCAAAATAGTAAATTGGTCTATATTCAAATACCCCATTATTCCAGTAAACTCTATTAGCAACTGTACCAACAAGCCTAGTCATTCTTTCAGAGTGCTTCATTCTTACATCTTTTGTAGGAATTAATTTTTCATACATTTCAGTTGTATTACCAGTGTTTCTTTTTGCTCCAAGTGTATATATTGCACTTATCTTATTTACAAACTTACGAGTAAAATTTGTTAATGCTGGAGGTATTTCTGTAAAAGCATCCCCAGTAAAGCGATGCTTAATGTATTGCTCAACTGATGTTCCAGAATAATAATCTAGGTGCTTTCTAATTTCAGCCCTTCTTTGTTGAGCATTAGCTAGTTTTGTCTCTGTTAGTTTGTCTTTTATTGCTTGATTAATCATCTTTGAATCCTTTTCATTACTCTATTTTTCATTGGAAATCTATTTATGATGAAATACCTAAATGCATCATTACCATGATCGTGGTATCCATCCTTAATTGGTTCTTCTTTAATAGGTTTACCTTGTTCATTTTCAGGATACCTATATTCTTCAAAATCTTCTATCATTTCGGTGCATTTTTTATCTACATGAATTCTTCTAATACCATCAGCACTTTCAAAAAATCCTCTTGTATGAGAAACACTACTTACGATATTTCTACTTTCTCTATTTCTAGTAGAAATAATTCTCATACCACTTCGCCTAAAGATTTCCATATCCCCCATTCCACTTTGCCCCTGTACATTACTTCCAGCTGGATCACCATAATATGACATAATTGGATAGCCTTTAGTTTTAATCATTTTAATTAAATCTTCAGTTTTAATATTTTTTTTATGTAAAATTGTATCAAAAATTCTAATATGTTCAAATTCACCATCAAATTTGGTTTGAATAAATAATACAGCTGGTTGTCTATATCCAAAATCAATTGAGCAATATGTTGGTAACATAGGATCATATGGAAAATCTCCAACATCTAAATCTCGGTTGAAATTCCAAACTTTTCCTTCAAATACAGAAAATTCTGCTCCAAATTCTTGTCCAAAAAGTTCTTTAGACATATTTCTTTTTCTTTCAACAATCGCTGGATCATTTAAACCTAAAGGAAATTCGTGTTGATTCATCCAAGATGGAGAGGAGTAACTAGACCACAATTCATCATCTCTTCCAAGTTTATATAGATCATAAATCCAATTTCTTCCTTCTGGTGTAGTAATAAAAATTACTTTACCTTTTCTACCAGCTACTGTAGGAGATAAATACATATCCCAAATCTTTTTATTCATCTTAGCAACTTCATCAATTACCAATAAGTCAAGACCTTCACCCACAAGACTTGATGCATTATCTGCCGACATCCCCTCAACAGTCGTTCCCCATTTAAAACGAATATACATATCTTTTTCAGATGCTTTATCAATATCCTCTCCATGCCCAATAACCATTCTTTGCCATATTTCTCTAAAAATTAATCTAGCTTTTTTATATGACATACCTACAACCCAGATACGTTTATTGGGTTGAGAAGCTACATAAGTAGCCTCCATAGCACTAGCCCAAGTTTTTCCAAATCTTCTCCCACAAACAATAACATGGAATCTGGCATTCTGTTTTTTAGGAAAATGTAACGCTAATTGACCACTATGTGGTGTATACCCAAGATATTTAAACCAATTTTTTTTAAATTCGTAATTTTTTTCTTGCATTAGGCTAGTCATTTAAGTTACATTATAATGTATTATAAATACAAGAACTTATTCTTTTAATTTACTCACTTAAGAGGTAAAAATGTCTGAAGAAAAAACCATCGAAACAGATGTAAAACAGGAATCCGTCACTAAAGACGAAAACAATGTACCAATATCTAGGCTCAATGAAGTTATTACGGAGAGAAATGAACTTCGTAATACAATTGATGCTCTAAAATCCAAAGAGGAAGAACAACGTAAAGCAGATTTAGTTGATCAAGAAAAATGGCAAGAATTAAATGCTGAATTAACAAAAGAGGTAGATAATTATAAACCATATAAGCAAAAATGGGAAACTATGGATGCTAAGATTAGAGAAACTGCTTTGTCAAAACTTCCTGAATCTAAACGAGAAAAATTTTCTAATGTTGATACCGAAGTTCTTTTAGACATTGTTCAAGAATTTGCAGATGAAGTAAATAAAGTCAATCCACCTGATAGCAAGGGAACAGTTCCTACTACTCAAAAAATGACTGACTGGACTGATATGGATGCTGCAAATAGAAGAAGAAATTGGGGAGCAATATTAGAGTCATATATTAAAAGGTAATTAAATGGCAAAACATTATCAAGGTAGTCCTGTTACAACGACTACAGATCAACATTTTATTCCAGAAATTTGGGCTGACGGAATCTATAAATTCTTTGAACGTAAAACTGTATTTCGTGGATTAGTAGATGACTATTCTGCTTTAGTAGCTGGTAAAGGTTATGGAGATGCAATCAATATCCCAGAAATGAGTATTGTGAGTGCATCAGATAAAAGTGCTGGATCAGATGTATCTTATGATGCAACTGCAACCACTACAACTCAATTAGCGATTAATAAACATAAATATGTTGCTAAGTTATTTGAGGATGTGGCTCAGATACAATCTGAAGCAGACTTAGTGGAAAAGTATTCAAGAATGATGGGTGAGGCTCTTGCTCGTCAAGTAGATGCAGATATATGGGCAGAGTTAGATGGTTTAAATCAATCTCAAGCATTATCTGCTGATGATACTTTAACTGCAGCAGTTTTTGAATCTGCATTAGCTACATTAGGTGAAAATGATATTCCTTATATGGATGGTGAATGTTCAATGGTTGTAAATCCAACATTATTTGCAGATATACTTAATCCATCTGCTGGTATAGCTCAATACTTTATTCGTAATGATGCTGTCGGTGAAGGAAATCGTGGACTTCGATCAGGTATGGTTGGATCACTTTATGGAATTGATGTATATATGTCTAATACTGTAAGTACAGCTGGAACAAGTTCTACAATTCCTGGAGCTATTTTTCACAAAAGTGCGTGTGCTTTTGCTTCTCAACAAGAAGTAAGAGTTCAGTCAGAATATTCTGTAGATGCATTAGGAACGAAGGTAGTAAGTGACTTATTATATGGAGTTAAAATTATTGACGATTCTGATAATAAAAGAGGTGTTAAGTTTACTAACGTAGACTAATACTTAGTATTACTCATAACTATTGGGGGCTTTATGCCCCCTTTAGTGTAACTAGGAATAATATGATACAATACTTTAAAAAACCTAATCTTGGTAAAGTTGAAAGACTAGAAGAAGAAACTTTAAAAAAACACCCTGAAAAATTAGAAGAGTTAATGGTTAAAGGATATGTAAGAGTTATGAGTGAAAATGATTACTCTAAATATAAAAAACCATCAATGACTAAAAAGGTTGTTAAAAAAGTTACCAAGAAAATGAAAAAATAATTTAGATAAAGCACGATCTCGTTCACGCTTTGTCATAGCTTAGAGAGGAAGAAAAATGGCAGACCTACACACTCATTCAGTACAAGAAGCCCTTAATGCTACAGTTGGTGGTAAATGGACAGTAGCAACAGTTGGAACAGCTGGAAGTTCAGCAGACGTAGCAAACACAACTCACAAATCATTACAAAGTAGTACAGCTATGTTAGGAGTTTATTCAGCAGTAGAGATTTATTTCAATTTTACCACATCTGAAACTAATGTAAATGCAAGCAATGATTTACTTATCCCAGCCAATACAAATTTTTTTATTACAGTTCCTAGAGGATTAGGAAATACTATTTATTTTAATTATAACTCTACTAGCACTACTACTGGTGCAGTAAGATTGGTGGAGATTTAATATGTTTGGGTCAATGGGGCAATCTGCTGTCAAGAATCTTGGCAATGGTGGAACAATGGATGGTGATGTTACGATCACAGGAGATTTAACTGTTAATGGTGGTGGATCACTTAGTTTTGATGAAATAATTGAGGGTACTCAACAGATTAAAGTAAATAGCACATCTGCTTTACTTGTTGAAAAAGCTGATGGAACAGATATATTTAAAGTAGACACCACTAATTCAAAAGTTATCGCAACTGAATTAGATATATCTGGAAATGTAGATATTGATGGGACACTTAACGTAGATGCTATTGATATTGATGGTGCTTTACAATTAGATAGTACATTAACTGTAGGAACAGATGGTTCAGGGCAAGATGTTACTTTTTATTCTGATACGGCTGGAGATAGTTTTGTATGGGATTCATCCGAAGAAAAATTAACTATTACTGGTACAAATGGGCAAACAGCTTTAGACATAGCTGATGGTAATTTGGTTGTAGCTGACAATATAGATGTTGAAGGTGACATAGATATTAATGGTACAACAAATTTAGATTCAGTTGATATAGATGGTAATGTTCAATTAGATGGAACTTTAACTGTTGGTACTGATGGATCTGGTCAAGATGTGATATTTTATAGTGCAACATCAGGAGATAATTTTACTTGGGATGCAAGTGCAGAAAAATTAACCATAACAGGAACTAATGGTCAGACAGCTTTAGATGTAGCTGATGGTAATTTAGTTGTGGCTGATAATGTAGGAATTGGAGTGACTCCAACTGCACCTGTTCATATCAAGCAAGATAATTCTACTACAGATACAACTAATGGATTACTAATTGAAAATGATGGTACTGGCGATGCTGTGGCTCAATTCTTACTAACTGGAACAAAAAGAGTTATGATGGGAATAGATAATTCCGATAGTGATAATTTTAAAATTGTTCAAGGTGTTAGTGATTTAGGTACTGCTGATGGATTAATAATGTCTATAGATTCATCTAGGAATGCGACTTTTAAGGGAAATATATTAATATCAAAAGCTACTCCAACTCTAACTTTACAACAAACTGATTCATCTTCCAATCATATTGAGATGAAAAATAGTTCAGGTAGTGTTGTTGGAAGATTACAATATGATACTGCTGGTGGTAATCATATGTATCTTGAGAACAGAAACGCTGGAAATTTAGTACTTGAAACAAATGATGCAGCTAGATTAACTGTTGATGGGTCTGGGGATATAGGAATTGGAACTACTTCTCCAGCAACTGATGTTGATTTGTCAAGATCTGCTGGATATGCTGAAATAAATTTAAGTTCTTTTTCAACAACTAATACTCATCATGGAAGTTTAGTTTTTAAAAAATCAGCTAATGCAACTATAGGAACTTATGAAAAAACAGATGATGGAGAATCATTAGGTTTTATTGGATTTAATGGTACAAATGATGCAAGTGGTGGAGATGCATCTGCGAGGGGTTCATATATTTATGTAACTCAAAATGGCTCTATTGGTTCAGGTGGTACTGTTGTTCCTTCTAAAATGGCATTTTTAAATAGTAATACTACCGAAGGTATTGTAAATATGGTTTTAGATGCCAACTCTCGCATTTCATTAAGTAATAATGATGATGGTGGGACAAGTGGTTCTAATAGCACATCTGGGAATACAGTTTTGGGTTATAACGCTGGAATAAGTATTGATGCTGGTTCTATAGATAATACGTTTATAGGTCATGGTGTAGCGGCAAGTTCACTAAATGATGCTACAAATAATGTTGCTATAGGTGGAGCATCTATGTATACAATGACCACAGGAGATAATAATACAGCAGTCGGTACAAGTTCGCTTTATTCTAACTCAACAGCAAGTAATAATACTGCTGTAGGATTTCGATCAGGGTTTACTACTACAGGAGCTGGTAACACCTATTTAGGTTATAATACTGGAAAAGGTGGTTCTGGAGCAGAAACCTATAATACTGGAGCTGGGTATCAAGCATTATATGATATTACAACTGGGTCTCATAATATCGCAATAGGTACAGAAGCTGGAACTAATATTACTGTTGGAAGATATAATGTAGCAATAGGGACAAATGCTTTGTATACTGATGATGCTGGAGATGACACTACTGCTATAGGTGTTGATGCTGGTGCTTTTCAAAATTTAAGTGGAACAAATACTGTATCTGGAATTACTTTACTTGGTAAACGCTCTGGATATTATAATGTAACTGGTACAGCCAATACTTATATTGGTTATCACTCTGGACAAGGAGCTAGTGGGCAAAGTAATACAGGGAATACAGGAGTTGGGTTTGAGTCTTTATTAGATATTACTAGTGGAGAGTATAATACCAGTATAGGTTGGAAATCTGGACATAATTTACAAGATGGGGATTATAATGTTTTTATAGGAAACTACGCTGGGGAAGGCACTACAACTGGTGAAAAAATGACTTTTATAGGTGGAGCATCTGGGCGTGGAGTAGCAACAGATACAGCAGTAGGAAGCGTTGGCATTGGTTATGCAGCTTTAAACACCATCACATCTGGAGCTGGAAATACCGCTATAGGATACGAAGCTGGGGACACAATAACGACAACAAGTGGAAATACTATTATAGGTCATAGTGCAGCGTCTAATGGTACTATTGGTGCAAATAATACAATAGTAGGATATGATGCCTTTAATGCTAATATATCTGGAGCGGCTAGTTGTGTTGTTGTAGGAAAATCTGCTTTAGCTGCAGCCCACGACCAAACTGGAACGGTTGCCTTAGGAGCATCTGCTCTTGGGGTTTGTACTAGTGGATCTGGGAATACAGCTATTGGTTATCAAGCTGGTAATTTAATTTCTACTGGTTCAGAAAATACTATTCTAGGTTATGATTGTGATGTATCTGCAAATAGTTCAACTAATCAAATTGTAATAGGTAATAATTTTTCTGGAACAGCAGATAATGCAGTTCATATTGGTAATGATACAAGTCACATAAGATGTGATTTTAATGCAGATCAAACTTGGGATGCCTCATCGGACAGGCGACAGAAAAAAGACATAAAAGAATCTGAAATTGGACTTGATTTTATTAATGATTTAAAACCTTGTAAATATAGATATAAATCTCCAAGTGAGTTTCCTGAAGAATGGAAAGCTCATAATCCTAATGACAAAGAACCAATGGGTGGTTCAGATAGATATTATTATGGATTTATTGCTCAAGAAGTAAAAGAGTCTATTGATAAACATGATGCTTATGATTATGGTGTTTGGAATGTTGAAGATGATGGTAGGCAAAGAGTTTCAAGAGAGCAATTTGTTGTCAGTCTTGTAAAAGCAGTACAAGAGTTATCTGCAAAAGTAACAGAATTAGAAAACAAACTTAAATAGGAGAATCATAATGAACTGGTCAGACTATAAAGCAAGAAAAGGTAAAACAGCAGATTTTGCCAAGAAAAAACAAACAATTAAAGAAGCAGTTGAAGAAGTGAAAGATTCTGATGGTAATGTTACAACAAAGGCAGAGCCAAAGGTAGAAAGAGATTATGTAGCTATGGTTCAAAAGGTTTGGAATTCATCAAGTGGAGAACAGTTAGATGACCAAGAGCGTGAATACTCACTATCTGATTTAGAACGTGAAAAGAAAAGATATGATGATGAGATGGCTAGAGCAAAAGCACAAAGTGATGGATTAGCAGAGGCGATAGCAGACTTTAAAAAACTTTAAATAACAATAGGAGTCAATGATGGCTAAAAAAGAAAAAGAAAAGCCGAAATTAAATCTTGATGGTACAGAATATGTAATCGAGGATATGACAAGCACACAAAAAGAGATTGCTGCAAATGTAGCAATATATCAAAACCATATTAATGACATACAAAATAAGCTCAATACTAATGCTTTTATTAGACAACAATTAGTAGAAACTGAAAAAGTATTTGTGGATAAGCATCAAAAAGGTGTTGTTGAGCTTAAAAAAGCATTAGAGCCTGAAGGTAATTAAATGGTAGTGAGAAGGTGTGCTAAAGATCATGATGTGGTTATTCATAAAAACAATCATCCAACTATGGTGAAAACAATTAAAAAACCTGATGGATCTAAAACAACTTTTACATACCCTAATGCTAAAAAATATTTTTTATGGGTAGATGGAGAAATTGTTAAGCACACCGACTCTTTTAAAACAGTAGAAGAAGAATTTGTTAAAGAATGTGCTAAAAAACATTCTGATGGGCATGGTAGAATTGATATTGTAAAGCATAAATTAGTTAATAATAAAGTTTTATTACGATGAAAAATACAATTAAAAAATTAAAAAATGGAGATTTTAAAGTTAAATATGAAAAACCTACTACATCTTACAATTTACCTATTCGTTATTATTATACTGATTAGCTTAATAGGATGTGATAGTGGTTGGAGTATTGCTGGTTGGGAAATCAAGTGAATGAGAAACCAACTACAGCTAGGTCTTATCGTGCTGGGATTCTTGATGATAACGCTATCATTTCTATTAATATCAAATGGTTGGCTCAAATATTCGTACTCATTAGCTGTCTTGTTTACTCTTACTATCGTATTGAAACAAGAATTTCAACTCTTGAAAATGATATTTTGGTTGCAAATACAGAAATACGCAACTTATTGGCTAAACATGAGTTGGAAGAAGCTAAATCCCTTGAACAACTGGAACAAAAATTAAGTTTTTACGAAAAAGAATTAAATATTAACCCTTTAAGTTGGGGCAAGAGGAAAAAGAAATAATGGATTTTATGGCGATTTATGGTGAAGCTGGAATGATTGGTGTAGTGGGTGCTATGTTTGTATACTTAGTAGTTTCATTATCAAATAAATCTGCTAGACAGCAAGAACAATTAGAAAATTTAAAAATTGAAAATAAAGGGCAAAGTGAAACACTTGAAAATATGGAAGGCATGATTATTAAATTGATTAATAGGTGGAATACCTCCGATGATAAATTAGATAGAAAGTTTGATGCTCTCACAAAAGAGATAAATGATTTAGATAATCAAATATCTGAAGTAAAAGGTTCTTTAAGTAGAGTAAATGGGAGACATTAATGGATAGCTTGAAAGTAGCTAGTATATCTTTTGCTAATTATGGGATTCATTTAGCAGAAATAAATTTATTACTACAATGTGTTATAGCAGTTATGACTATTGTATATTTAACTTACAAAATAATAAACATAAGGAAACCTAAATGAAGAAATTCGCAAAAAAAGTAATTGCCATGTTTCTTAAAGAACTAATGGTAAAAATTAAATCGGATGAATTTGAAACTAAATTAGCTGAAAAATTTGCAAATGCAACTAACTTACCACAAATGACTGAAGCTGAAGAAGTAGCATTTTTTAAAACAATGGTAGATGGCTGTACAGATGCTATTGCTGAAGTTATGGGTGGGGAGGCAGATTGAAATGACAAATACAATAATTGCCTTACTCACAATGTCTTATTTGTATGGAGGACTCCCAGAAAGAATTAATCACCCAGAACGATACGCTGATTCTTCGTATGCTCTTTACGGAGATGTAAAGAAAAAAAAGAAGAAAGGTAAAAAAATCGGTGGATCTAAGGGGAAAAAATCTAAAAAAGGCTTTTTCTCTAAAGTGTTTGGGAGCAAATAATGCCTAAAGGTAAAGGATATGGTTTTGGTAAGTCAAAGCCAACTAAAAAACGTAAAACTAAAAAGAAAAAGAAATAATGTATAAATTCGGCAAACGGAGTCGAGAAAGACTCAAAGGTGTGGACACAAAATTAGTTAATGTACTTAATGAATTAATAAAAATGATGGATGTTACTGTTATTGAAGGACTCCGTTCTGCTGAACGTCAAAAAGAACTTTTAGCAAAAGGAGCAACTAAAGTTAAATACTCTAAGCATATGGAAGGTAAAGCTGTTGATATTGCTCCTTATCCAATAGATTGGGAAGATCGAGATAGATTTTACTATATGGGTGGAATGATTAGAGGGATAGGAAAACAACTAGGAATTAATATTAGATTTGGTGGGGATTGGGATAGTGATGGAGAGACTAAAGATAATAATTTTGATGATTTAGTTCATATTGAGCTAAGATAAAGATTGTAACACTCTAGTTATATTTGTAAATTAGGAGGAATATGAGTTATTGCACGCATACTGACTTAAAAGACATTTACCCCTCAATAGATGAGTTTGATACTAAGACTCCTTTATATGGTTGGGTAGTTCATAGTTCTAGTTTATATAGGGCTGATAATAGTGGTCTTGTTAATCAACTGTTTGCTAATGGGCAAGATTTAGGATCTGCTCAAGCTAATAGTGGGGAAGTCAATTCTAATGGAGAGTGGTTCTATGAATCTACATTAGATGCTACTTATTATTATAATAGTGCAACCAATCCTAATGATATGTTAATGGAAGCTGGAGATGATTGGGCTACAATCATTACTAGATATATTGCTAATGCATCTAAATATTTAGACTCCAGGCTAGATGGTAAACTTCCACGATCACAATTTAAAGACCAAGATGGTAATTACGACTACATCCTAATACGAACAGCTGCGTTAATAGCTTGTAGTTTTTTAATTCGTGCATCTCAACCCACTTCAGAAGAAGCAGAGGCTTTATTTAATGAGGCTGATAGTAATATTGAATCCCTCAATTCAGGCACAACAAAGCTATCTTGGCAAATAACTGGTAATGACTCTAAAGGAGTTGTGAGAGAAAAATCAGTAAGTGGTAATCTTAGAATAGTCGATACTAGAGGGGAATATATTGGAGATTATGATAAGATTGGAGTAAAAATCACTACAGCTGGAGCAATAGGAACAGCAAAGTATTCTTATTGGGAAGCAGATGCTGATAATCTTGGTGCAGAAAAAATGAATAATTCTGATTCAGCAGATTATACAGATTTTATTAATGGTGATTATCAAACAGTAGGTAGAGGTCTGTATGTAAGATTTGCTGGAGATACAGGCGATACAGCCACCCTAAATGATAGATGGGAAATAGAGGTACATAATAGAAATGAAATTACTGATATGGGTATTCCTCATTCAATTAGAATGACTCGTCAATAATGGCTATTACCTTTGTTAATATTTGGGAAACAAAAATTTTGGATACTATTCGCACTTTTCTAAATGATGAATTTGCTGGTAGTATTCCAGTTTATACTGGAGATTTTAAGGATATGGGTAACCAATCTATAAGATTAAATCCAACAGGCTCAAATTTAATTGAAAGTATGTCTACAGGAGAATTACGAGAGTATATTCTCGATGTATCATACACATTTAAAGAAAAAATGGTAAAAAAAGATACCTGGGAGCATATACTTCGTAAAGTATCTCATATAGAAGCATTATTTTTTCAAAACAGAAGTAATACATTTTTTGATGCTCGTTTAGTATCGACACAAATTAACCAACAAGAAGAAGCTGAACAGGCTATTGAAGGTTTAAATGTTGTTAGATGGGAGTGGAGAGGAATGTATTTAGGTAATATATCTTAAAGTAATAAGGAATAGATATGAAAGCAAAACTAAAAAATAAAGGTACGCTACTACCAAATTGTTGGAAAGTATGTGGTTGCTCTTTTGATGATTGGCAGAAACTTCAAAATGGTGAAAGCGTAGAAATAAAAAATTTTAATAACCTAGAGCATTTATTTGATTATGATGCTCCCAAATCCAAAAAAGGAGATAAATAATGGCTGTATCATCAAAAGTTTTTTCACCGAAAGAATGGAAGGTAGCACTTATATCTGATGCAACCAATGCTGGAGATACTGGGATTGGATCAACTATGTTACAATTAGATGTTGACTCTATTAGTATGCCTACCCTTAATCCTAATCAAGTACTTGATGTAAGAAGTGGAGTGGGAAGAACATTTAAAGATGAAGATTTTTTCCAAGATAATGTTTTAAGAGTGGCTGAAATTTCTCTATCAGGAACTTTACATAGTGACGCAGCACATAAACAATTACTACAAAATATAACAAATAATACTTCGGCTCAAGATGGTGTAGTAGACGAGGGTCATACAGGAGCAGATCAAAGATATGGAGCTGCTGTTGCTAATAATTGCTCATCATTAACACTTGTACTGCAACCATCTGATGTAAGCAATCAACAAGGGTTAGAATTTTTTGGGTGTGTTGTGACAAGTTTTTCTGTATCAGCAGATGCTAATTCAGAGGGTGGTAGATATAAATTCTCTGCTACATTACAAACAGGTAAAAAACCAGACCTAGCCTCAACAGCAACTCCTACTATTACTCCGTATGTTAATACAGATATACCATTACTTTCAAATGGGAGTGGTATTAAAGTTATGAATAAAGAAGTTGTATTGAGTACATTTACAACAACCATAGAACACCCAGCTGTGTTTTCTGGGCTTACAACAACAGGTTATGAAGTTGTAGGAAGAGGTGCTGAAATAGCAGTTACTACTGAAGCTCAAGTCAAGTATGATGCAGAAACCAAAACATTCATTAATGATTATGATACTCAAACAGCTGCAAATACAACTAATTCTTTTGTTATTACAAATAATAATGCTTTTGGAGTTATGATTCATAATGCAGTATATACAAATGTTGCTTTATCTGAAGGTGATATGATGATGTTAGATGTTGCTATGAAAGCAGTAGATGATGGAACTGATGCTCTTGTAACAGTAGATGTAACAGCATAATGAAATTATCATCAGGAAAAGAGGTTAAGTTAAAAGAAATGTCAGTAGATGATATTGACTACTGTAACGATCTACCTCAAATGCGATATGAGAATAATGAAGTTGTATCTATTATGAATCTAGCAAAAGCAAGAACAGCCTGGATTAGAAAAGGAGCAGAAGGTGTAGATGATAAGTTTCTTAAGTCTTTAAGTGAGACTGAAAAAAATGAATTATCATTAGCAATACAAGAACATCAACGCCTGGGGGAATAGAATCCCTCACTCTAGAAACAAACTTCTTATTAGAGAAAAGATGTGAGGGTTGTATGTATCACACATACCCCTATAAGGCTCAAATTCCTGTCTTAATCGAGGGAAAATACCAAAAACGAATCTTTACATCAGATAAAGAGGTTTGGGATGTAATTCAGCTAATTATTGATGAAACCAAACAGGAAAATAAAAAGGGTGGTAATTTTGATATTGCTAGTTCAGTAATGTCTCAACTACCCTTTTTTGCTTGTATAAATACTATAATGGATAATAATGCTCAAAAAGATATTTCAAGATATATGTACTCTAAGCAATTTCAAATATCCCCATACAAAGGTAGTTATGGAGATCAACCTAGAAAGTGGATAGAAAAAAGTTTTGTATTAAACAATCTTATCGAAAGGCAAAAAGCAAAGGCAATTAAAAATGGCAGCAACTGATACTATAACAATAAAATTTAAACCAGAAGGTCATAAGGACTTAACTAATGCTATTAAAGTTTTAGGTAAAGAAACTCAAAATCTTGTTAAAACTCAAGTTGGTTTAGCTAAAGAAGGGAAAAAAACAATAAATAACCAACAAAAGCAAAATAAATCAATGTTACGACTTGAAGCAAGGTTTAAAGCATTAAATATTGATATTAAAAAAGTAGGTATATCTACTAAAGTTTGGAATAGAGCAATGAAGGGTAGTTTAGTAGATATTGAAAAAGTTAAAATTGCTACTAAAAAATATAATGCAGAACTAAAAAAGGGAGAAACTTCAACAAGGATTTTAGGTGGAACATTTGCTGTATTAAGATCAAAAATGTTGCTTTTTAATTTTGCTATGGGTCTTGGAATTAGACAAATGATGAAAATGGTTGATGCATCTGCAAAAGTAAGTAATATGCAAACAGCTTTTAACACTTTAGCTGGGGCTACAGAAAATTCGAGCATTGCCCTACATAAATTACAAAAAGCTACAGATGGCACAATGACTTCATTTAATTTATTTCAACAAGCTAATAATGCTATGATACTTGGAGTAACTAAAAACTCAGATGAAATGGCTGAAATGTTTGATATTGCTCAAAGATTGGGTAGAGCATTAGGTAGAGATACAGCTAGTTCTGTAGAGTCTTTAATTACTGGTATCGGTAGGCAATCAAGACTAATGTTAGATAATATTGGTATTATTGTTAAAACTGAAGAAGCGTATGAAAAATATGCTCAAAAATTAAATGTTACAACTGATAGCTTAACAGATGCTGATAAAAAACAAGCCTTTCTTGAAGCGACAATGGAATCTGCAAGAAAAAAAGTTAAATCTTTAGGTGATGAAAATTTAACGTCAAAAGATGCCTTTGATCAACTTAAAGTTGCTTCTAGTGAACTTGCTCGAAGTATAGGAGATGCATTAGCACCTTCTTTTTCAAAAGCTGCAAAAGCTTCTGCTGGATTTTTAAACAACATGACAGAATTAATTAGAATTGCAACTCATCAAACAGGTGAAGAATTAAATTTAGCATTAGCTAGGGAAAAAGGAGTAGAAGTTCTTAATAAATATTCTGAATTATTAAAAGTTAATACAGATAAATCTAAACCATTAATAGAGCAGTTGCAGTCTTTATTGAAAATACAAAAAGAAACATCAAAAGTTACATTGCCTGAAGGTGGGTTTTTTGGTGCTGGTTTTGACTCTACTCTTAAAACAGCCGACAATGTTAAAGAACTAGAACGAGCTATAAACACTTTAATAACAACTCAAGAAGAATATAATGCTATACAAGTAGACCCAGCAGTAACTGAAGCAGTAGAATTTCAATTAAATTCTGGCAAAATGATTGCAAGGACTAGAAAAGAACAAATGTTAGCAGAAAAAGTAGCTGCTTTAGAGCAAATGCGTTTAAATATAGCTAGAAATCAAGCTATTGAAGAAAGTTTAAAAAAACAAAAAATATTACAAACAGAAGCAGAAGATGTTAAAAAAACAGTCTTAGGTGGCACTTTACAATTTCAATTAGAACAATTAGATATTTTACAAAAAGAATATGAAAAACATCACGAAGCTACTTTGGAATCTGATCAATATTTTGCAAACCAAAGAAAAAAAATAGAAGAAGACGCTAACTCACAGCTTGATGCATTAAAACTCACTCTTAGAGATGATCAAAGATTAAATGAACTTGAAGCAATTGATATAAAAGCACAAGAAATGAGAGATGCTGGTTTAAATGAAATAAAAATTAAGCAATGGGTAGCAGATCAAAAACAAGGTATTGATGAAAAATATGCAGAGTCTGAAATAGAAAGAATAAAAAAAGCTGCTACAGCTCAACTAGATCAATTTAAAGTTGTTTTAGATTTTGGTAAAAAAATTACATCTCAATTAGAAAAAAATCTTGACTCTCAAGTTACTAATGAACTTGAAGCACTAAAAAGAACAGATAAATATAGAAATGCCTCTGCTGAACAACGTAAGACAATGGAAACACAAGTTAATAGTCAATTTGCTAAAGAAAGAAAAAAACTATTTGAGTATAATAAAGCTATATCTATGGGGGATGCAGTAATTGGAATAGCAAAAGCTGTAATTGAGGCATTTCCTAATAAAGCCTTAATGGCATTAGTTGGAGCTATGGGGGCTGTACAGCTTAAAGCTATATCTTCTCAACAAGCACCTACCTATGCACAAGGTGGTTTAGTTGGTGGTCGTAGACATTCTCAAGGTGGTACAATAATTGAAGCAGAAAAAGGAGAATTTGTTATGTCAAGAAATGCTGTAGAATCTATAGGAGTAGAAGCTATGAATCAAATTAATCAAGGTGGTGGAGCTGGTATAACTGTAAATGTTACTGCTCCATTGGTTGATGAAACTGTTATAGATTCTATTATCCCAGCAATAGAAAAAGCACAACGATTAAATTTAGCATAATGTTAATGGCTTAATAAAATGGCATTTACTTCAAATATTCAAAAATCTAATATAAGAGAAAATTGGTTATTCCAATTAGAGTATTACAATGGAGATTCTGGAGGAGATGGTAGAGGAGGTTTTGATCAAATTTATTTAAGCGATGGCACAACTGCTATGTTAGCAAATGAACATATTTCTAGTTCAGAAACAAGTATTAATGTAGATAATAATACTATGTTTATCGTTGGAGATTTTATTAAGATTGACAATGAAGTAATGAAAATTACAGCAGTTTCTGGTGGATCACATCAAATTACTGTTATAAGAGGAGTTAAAGGAACTACTAAAGCTGAACATGATAATGATAGTCCAATATATTGGTATAATTTTTTACCTTTAGCATTTAATGATGTAAAATATGATAATATTTTTTACTATGGAGTAATTAGTAATGCTCCTTCCATTAGAGAATCTATTGATTTGACTAATTATACTGCTAAATCATCTAATATTTCCATTACCTTCCCTGACTTTAATTATGAAGGGAGTCCAATTTCGGAAGAATTATTCGGTACTCGTAAATATATTAATAGAGTTGCTAGTGTTTACTCATCTATTGATGGGCAAACAACTAATAAAATTGCATCTTTTAGAATTAATAATATTACTACAAATGGCTTTAATATTACTGTATCATTAATCAGTCATAGACCCTGGGATAATATTTCTGCCCCTCAAACAAAAACTACAACAATGCAAAATTATTTTCCTATTGTTTATGGTACATATACTGGTTCTTCTAGTAGTTATGGTAGTGAGGGTTATATTGAGACTTTTTCTAAAAATTTATTTCCAGTTAAAGTAGATAAACTTGAACATGCATACTTTAAAACATTATTACATAGTGATTTAGCAAGTACGTCAATTCGACTGCGATATTATGAAACTGGGTTTGATGCGTTTGTCCCATTAGAATCTGCTGAAACAAGTGAATCATATGAAAATGGAATTATGGTAAAAACTGATTGGCATCTTAGAAGGCATTTTAAATTCAAACCTACAAGTGCAATTTCTAAAACATTTGCTGATATAACTGATATAATTAATGGGACAACAGATCAAACTATTAGTAGTGGGTATGAGCAATTAGCAATGGATGAAACAAATTCTGGAGCAAGCTCAGGGACATTGGAAAAAGATAATATTTTTAATTTTCCAGCTTTTGATGATCCTCCTGATATTACTACAAGCTCTAATAATAATGGTTTTATTATTCAACTTAGATGGAAAATGATTAATTTTTATGGAGATACAAGTAATGAAAGTGGATTAGCAAAAAATGAATGGGCACTTTATAATAATAGTAGATATGCAACTGGAGATGTAGGTGATTCAGGTAGTATTGCTAATGGAGTAGTATTTGCCACTAATGGTTCTTATGATTATGTAAATACTGCAACTGGAAGTAGTAATGCAGCAGTAGTTAGTGAAAGAACTTCAGCTACAAGTGGATCAGCAACTGCGACTGAATTTTCTCAATATCCTTATGATAATGGATTATCTATTCGCTTTTTAAGGACTGTAGTTTCTAATACAGATGGGGGTGGTGGTACTAATGCAAATATTAATTCTGATTTACAAATTGCTGATTTAAGATGTAAAGTAACTTGTAGGATAGATAAATATAATACATCAACAGATGGATTTGCAAGAATGAGTAATATTGAAAAACTTTATTGTGCTAATAATGGATTAAATAATGGAATTACTGGATTAAGTGGTGCTGTTGATGAAATACATCAAGCTCACTTAGATATATTAAATAGATTTTGTGGTATAGATGTTGCAACAAATCCAGCTACTAATATAGATGGATGGAGTGCATTAGATACGTCAAGAGATGCTTGGGATATTAGATGGTGGTTAGATGAACCGACTCCTGTAGAAGAAATTTTAAATCAAATGCAATATGAAGGTCAATTTATTTTTAGATTTAAGCAAGGAGATTTTACTCAACCTCAATATATTCATATTGCAAATTCTCCTAGTTCTATTTTAACTTTATCTAAAAATGATTTAGATAAGGTTAAATTAAATTTATCTAATCCTAATGATATTATTACAAAAACAACTGTAAACTATAATAGACATCCAGCTTTAGATTCTTACCAAGATACAGTTACAGGGGTAAATGAAACATCAAGGAAAAATTATAATATCGAAGATAAAGAAAATATTAGAGAAGTCAATCTCGATATGTTAGTTAATAACATTGGAGATACTAATCCAACTGGAGAAAATAAAAATTCTAATTTTTTAGCAAATCAAAATTCTTTATTTGGAGATATTTATTTAACTATTACTTGTGATATTATTAATCCAGCAAAATGGGTTGATTCATCTTTAAATCCTATTGAAGTTGGAAGTATTATTGATTTTAATAATAATAATATGTTTCCTAAAAAACCTCTTGGATTTAATTCTGGATCATGGAGTGGTTTAAATTTTGTTATTACTAATACATCAAGATCGCTAGGAAAATTAACAATTACTGCTAGGAGTGTATAATGGCAAATATGAATATAAGAACACCAAGATTCTATCCAGATTTAATTAATTATTTAATGGCAAGAGGAGTTGCTCAAGATGGAAGTTTTGATGTTATAGAAGGATCAGGATTAAGAAGTGTGCAAAATGGGACAGAAAGTGGATTATTTGATATGAACCCTTTAAATCAGGTAGACTTTGATACAAGTGCTGATACAGATGGTCATGTCTTAGTAACTATAGATACACAAAGTAGCTCAAGGAGAGTCAATTTTATTGCAGTTTTAAATCATAATATGCAATCTGCTGGTGCTGAATTTAAAGCAGCATCAGGATCTAGTGCATCACATATAAACGTAGTAGATTTTGCATCTGGACATACTGATATAGAGGGAACAGAAGTAGTTAATGCTGGTGGCATTGATAGTGGGGCAAATTATGAAGTTACTCCAGCTGTAAATGGATCAACAATTATAACTTTTAGTGAAGTAACCAACCGATATATAGGTATACAATTTCAAGGACTAGATGGTACTTTTACTAGCACAGATTTAAAAATAGGTTGTATTTTAGTAGGAGAATACTTTGATATGCCTCACTCACCAGATTTATCTGTAAAACGATCTATTGCTTATGAAACCAATAAAGTTCAAAAAAGTTTAGGTGGGCAAAAATATTCTACTATGGTAAATCATGGAAGGCAGTTTTTAGAAACTGGAAATATATCTCCATTTAGTGTTACTGGTTCAAACCACAGTCTTTATGGTGGTAGAATTATATATAATATGAATTTTAGTTATCTTAACAGCGATAAAATAATGCCTGAAGAATATGAAACCCATGAAATGGCTTCAGGTGATGATCAAGTTGTAACTGATGTTTGGGAAATGACTAATGGTAATCACATTCCTTTTATTTTTTCAGTAGATAATGCAAGTACAGGTGCTAGTGCAGAATCAGAACATATATTTGCAAGATTTGCACAAGATTCACTTGATATGACTCAAGTAGCTCCTGATGTATGGAATATTGGTATGAAAATAGAAGAAGAATTTTAAGGGTCAGGGATTACAATATTAAATGTAATAGCTGCCCAACGAATTATTTTTTCAATTAACTTTGAAAATTCTGATGTAGAAAGATGTTTAGTGCTTTGAATTTTAAAATGATCTTTTATAGCTTGATGCATTTCTTGATCAGTATATCCAATATCATCTGCCAACAAATTAACAATTTTCCAGTAATAGTTGTTTTGTTGTGTAGACCTCACACCACTTTCTTTTAATTCTATATAATAATTACCTTCTAGTTTTTCAATAGCAGAATCAAAACTATTTCTATCAATTATAAACATCTTACCATTATTTATTTTACATCCGAATCGCAATCTCTGCATATTTTCTCCTTCCAAAGTTTTTGATCTACTGAAGCCCAAAATCTTTTATTTTGAATATTCCATTTTCTTTTGCAAATTGGACACCAGGAAAGATCTCTATCTGCCCTTGTAGAATCAGTTCTCCATTTACCATCAATATTTCTTGCATCCCATTCTTGTGGTCTATCTTTTTGAGGTGGCTTTAATGCATCAATTACCCATTGAATAGAACCAAACTTATCTTTCATTAGATTCCCTTGATTAATTTATTGTGGTTTTGATCAGGAAAGACCACAAACTCCCCCTTTCCTCTTGAAAGGATTTTTACTCAAGAGCATCTTATTTACTAAACATACCATTATTGTTGTTTTACTCTTGAATTGTTTTCTTCTTCTATCACACCACCTAATAATAATAAATAGTTCCTGGCATCTTGGATTCTTCCCACAATAGTCTCTGTGCTTGATTCTTTGCCTGTTAAAACGTAGTTTCTTATGCTATCCATATGTTTTAGCAAGTAAATCATTACGACCATTTTAGGGGCTAAATTAAGCCTTTCCCCTATGCTCTTAAAGTTTTTAAACTTATCTGAATCTGACACAGTATATTCTTTTCCCTTATCAAGCATAATTCTATGCTCTTCTTTTTGCATAGATTCAGCCCATTTTATAAAATCTTTAACTAACATTATCTACTTTTCCTTATATAATTCTTTTTCATATTTTTTTAAATCCTTAACTCTGTCTATTGAAATTGAATTATAAGATTTATTATGACTTACCCTAACTTGACAGCATACAACCTCTACATCATCATTTAATTCCCACCCAGCTTCTTTCCACACTTCTGAAGGTAATTTAATAGCTTTTGTAGCAGTATTCCTTAATATATATGGTTTATACTCTTTCATCTAACTTATCCTCTATTCTATTTAATCTAATAATAACAAAAACCCATAACGAAACCCACATTGCAGTTTGAATAATTGTATCAAACGCTTGAGTTTGTAATACTTCTTGTATGTAAAACATAATCATCTCCTTATTTTATTAAGTTTTTCTGCAATAGCTTGAACCACATTTACTGTAACAGCATTGCCTAATTGTTTATATCTTTGACTATTTGATATAGAGGTAACCTCATTATTTATAATACCTTTACTTGTAAAATTATCTGGAAAACCTTGCAATCTTTCACATTCAATTGGAGTTAACCTTCTAATTCTTTCTTGTAATTTATATAAACCAGTTTTTACACCCATACCACCACCATCTTTAATGGTTTTTGACAACCCATTTGCATCATATACCCTAGTAGCTTCGCTATCTTTTCCTATAGTACCTATTTGCTTAAGCTTTACTAAGTCCATATCGCTATGATTACCACCACTATGACCACCACCACATAAAGTTGCCGCATAGGATTGATTGTTTTTTTTATTACCTTTTTTATCAATAATGGTATAATTTACTTTTGATTGGGGTTTCTTACTAGCTGACTTACTTGCTTCTCTGAGAGGAAATACTGTTCGTCCACTTCCTCCTCCAAGATGTCCAATAAGATAGATTCTTTCTCTGCTTTGTGGTACTTGAAACCAGCGTGAATTAAGCAATTCCCATTCAAGTCTATAGCCCCCAATGTTGATAAAGGCTTGGATAATTGCCCAAAAATCTTCGCCATTGTTTGAGGAGAAAGTTCCTTTAACATTTTCCCAGATAAAAGTATGTGGTTTGCACTCAGAGATAAGCCTAATTGATTCCCTAATAAGGGAGCTTCTGTGTCCTTTAAGTCCACTCCTAGATCCTGAAGCTTGGCTAAAATCTTGGCAAGGACTTCCGAAAGTGATGAGGTCGATTTTGGGTAAGTCTTTTGATCGAATAGTTCTAACATCTCCTAATTCCTTTACATTTTTAAATCTATGTTTATAAACAGCACTTGAATATTTATCCACTTCACTAAAGCCAATCCAATCAAACTGATAACCAGCTTGTTTAAATCCTTTATGAAATCCACCTATACCACTAAATAAATCAAGCATATTCATTATTAAAATAATTCTAATTTTTTTAATTCTTCAACATATTTTTTAGTAGACTCTTGTCTTTTTTGATACTTTTTACCTCTAAGTTCTGGATTCATTTCTTGAAGTTTTCTTCTTACACGAGTAATAGATGACCACGATGTCACTTTTTTATGACCTATAACTTTTAATAAGTCTATCGCTGACATTTTTGAACTCGACATCTTGTCTATGATCTCAAGCCACCATATCGTAGCTACTAACTTACTGTCACTATCTCTCAATTCTGGATTTAATTTTAATTGTTCTTCTACAGCATCTTTAGTGTTTTTTAATAAACTCATAATTTATTTCCTTTTTAATTAAATTTTTGCTCCAATCGTGTTAATGAAAATGTGTTAGGTAGCCAACCATCATTCTAATAACTTAATAGGCAAATACGTTATATTTACTATCATAATTATCTTATCCCTTTATATATTCCAGGATAAGTTTAATTGATTGGAGCAATTTCAGTTTCCTTTGCCCACTTATCCATACAAGGATCGCAGACATAAATTTTATCAGACTCACAATGAGAACAAGTATGTTTACCAAAAACTTCAGCATCTCTTTTGATAAGTCTTTCTGTCTCTTGATCAATTTTTACAACAGCTTTGTTCACTATTTTACTGACTTTAGCCATTGCCTCATCTGAATAATAGACACCTTCTGTTTCTGACCATATAGAAGATACTAAATCTCTAATTTCTGTTAAAGCCTGTTGTTCTTTACTTTTCCATGAAAAACACATATTAATCTCCTTTTTTAATGTGTTAAATATTATATATAATAATTTAAAATATCAAATACTTTCTCTATTTATTTTTTCTATTAAATTATCGTAATCTGCATCTATAAATTTAATTGTGGTATTTTTACGCTCTTTAAGAGCATCATACCATTTAACTCCTCTTTTTTCAATTGCCCACTCAACAAATTCTGCTGGTGTTTTATGTGCTGAAAACTTAGAAGAAAAAACATGACAACCAACACATAAACAAAAACCATTGGGAATATCCCATCTAACAGACCTAATGGAGCGAGAATAAAAATGATGAGCATTTAAATAAGTTGTTTTATGGCAAAATTCACACATACCATATTCTTTAATTTTATTTGACCAAACATTATCTAATTTTTTAATTAATTGTTTTTTCATAATAAAACAAGGTTTTCAGCGATAGTAAATAAAAAATAACTCAAGGTGATGAATATCCCTACTAGCCTTGTTTTATTAATTAGTTTACTTAATTAGATTTCTTCACCATCAAATATATCTTTAATTGTATCTAAAGTTTTATTAGGTCTTGATCCATGTAATACATCTAATAATTGATAGGTTCTTTCTTCGATAACCTTAATATCAAATTTATCCATACTTTGTACTGCTAATTTTAAACACACTTGCTTATGTATATCTAGTGTTCTAGCATCTGAAATAGGTGAGCTATCTAAGGTTTTTTCGCCTTTCTTTCTCTTAAGTGTACCATTTAAGGCATGAACTTCCCAAGCATATTTTCCTGGAGAATACTCTTCTTTTTTAATATTAAGTTGAGCACCTTTTCCATATTCACTTAGTTTTTTATGAAGGTTTTCTGAGTTAGTAAAAAAAGATTGTTCACTATTATCCTTATTAACTCCATATAAAAACCACCTACCAAAATTATTAGTTCCAGTTTTAGCATCATCAAATGCCAACTCTACAATATTGTCTCCTGTAGGGTTTAATTTAAATTGATTTTTTTCCATTTTTTCTCCTTGTATTTGGTTTGTTAAATAATTTTAAAAGAACTTTATTAGTTATATCTTTATAGTGGTCTGTTTGAGTGGTTTCAACAGCAGCACATTCAAAATATGCACCTCGTTTTTTATACTCTTTAAGACTCAGCTTTATACCATCTATAAGAGAGTCCATATCTTCAGCAACAGTAGTAAATGAACCATCTCGTGCATCTTTATATCCATTCCAAGCTATTGTCCCATAATAAATTTTACTATTCATTTGCAACTCCCTGATCTTCTTTGTCTAGCATATCATCATAGATCTTTTCAAAATCTTTTAATAGCTTATAATAACCTTCTTTATCTGAGTTATCTAAGTCATCGAAAATTGGAACTTCATATATAAACTCTTTTAAAGCATTAATACATTTTAAAACTTCTTTTGTATTAAATCTAATAGTAGCTGTGCAAATTGACATTTAGTTCTCCTTTTTAACTGTGAAATATAACATTAATATTTATAAATACCAAGTACTATCCTTGAATTAAATCTCCCCATAATGAGGTTTTCCCATTAATAATCTGAACGACATGAACTGTAAATAAACCATTATGAAAAAAATCAACTATTGCGAAGGCTTGACCCCAATTTGTAGACCTTCCACCTAACCAATCATTTTTTTCTGAACTCATATCTTTTAAACATCCAATACTCCAGGCTGATTTAACTCCATCCATATGAGTAATAGAAGATTGTTGTATATCGTGATGGTGTCCATACATAACATTACCACCAAGTTTTAAAAGATGATTTCTAGAATGATTAATACTTGCATAATGATGTCCGTGATAAAAGTTTAATTTACCAATTTTTAAATATTTACCTATTGGAAGATATTTATAACCACGATCTTCTAATTTAACTGCATTTTTAAATTTATAAACTTTAAATACCTTATGTTCATTTTCTTCATAAAATCTATTCATCCAATCATCGTGATTACCTTCGATCATATATTTTTCTCTGACATTTACCTTGTCTAAAGATTCATCAATTTGATCCATACCTTTATTGACATCAATTACATCTTGATCTATTCTAGGCATTTGTATTTCTAATGGTGGACGTTTCTTTTTCTTCCATTGCCAATGAGAACAACCAAACCATTCTCCCACATCCCCTAAGTCAATATAGCCATCAGGTTGTACAATTTCAATTGCTTTACATAAAACATTAATTGCTTTTTGATCGTGCAATGGAAAATGTTTATCAGGTGTTACTATATATCGTTTGACTTTCATATTACCTCCTACATACTCTCAAGTCTAAGCCACTTTTCTAATGCATATTCCCATTCTTTAAATGTAGCTTCATTATTATTATAGCGTATCCAAGTTTTATCAAACTCATCCCATAAAACTTGTCGCATATGTCTTTTATTATAATCGTATTCATTATTAAAATTAAAGTCCTCAATTCTATTCAAATAGTGACTCTTTAGGTCGTGTTTGATATTCGACATATTTCCCTCCTTGCGTAATATCATAAT
>VTLG01008838.1_pt1 | contig 27203 bp, 44 predicted proteins | sample 4694571 | NCBI WGS metagenome assembly VTLG01 (sample SAMN12604809, study PRJNA352737) | marine metagenome | biome: ENVO:00000447; feature: ENVO:00000209|ENVO:00000569|ENVO:01000036; material: ENVO:00002151; isolation source: viral sequences binned using virsorter ...
ATCCTTTAAGTTGTATCTACCCATGAAATCATAGTCATCACCATTCTGTTGAAGTCCTACCATTACGTCATCATTTAATTGATAACCTACACCTAAGTTAGAGGTGAAGTTATCCATACTCCAACTAGCACCTTCTTCAGGCATAGTTACATTACTCATTACGCTGAATTGTGCTGAAGCACTTAAACAGAATAATGCTACCATTGTTGTTAAAATTGTTTTTTTCATTTTATTTATTTTTGATTATTAAATTAATATTTTCGCCGCCCAAGTTAAGTATTTCTTTGACTATTAAATCCATAGCTAATCTTGAGTTATTAACACGGTCTTGTTCACGATTCTGTCCTACCAAAATACAACCCCTCGTGTCTTTGGCTGTATTCCCTCTGTGAAATAAGATATAAGAACGACTTGGAACTTCTTGGACTAATAAATGTAAATAGTCTCTTGTTGCGGATTCTCTTGCTAGTCTTAATCTTACTTTGTATTGTCCTGCGGGTATGCAGGATATGTTTCTTTCATTATTAATATAAGGATTTTCTAAAGTATCACAAAAGAACTCACCGTTGATAAACAACTTACCAATAGTGGAGTTTTCGGTGAATGTATCTCGGATAATAAGTAAATTTATATTACTCAAAATAGGTTTTGTAGATTTTAACTCCCTTAATTTCTTGCACAAATTCATGACGAACTTTAACAGGGTTTTCATCTTTTTTTTGATATTTAGGATTTTTACTATTAAGCTTTCTCTTTTTCATATTTAGAAAATTTATATATTGTAAATATTATTGCGAGTATAAGAGAAACGAATGTTAAAATTTCGTTGCAATCTGTTATACTGAATCCAATAGCCGAGCCGTTAGCTACTCCTACTTGTATTGTGTCTCTTAGGTTTGTCATTATTATTATGTTTAGGCTTTTTATCCAAGTAGGATTTTAGCTTAGTTATATTTATTGTTTTTGGCTTGTAGTATTTCTTCATTATGTTAAATCAGGAGTTAAAAAGTTCCTTAAAGTTAATTTCGTACCCTGACCACTAGGTCTTTCAAGATTCATCCCGTTGTAATAGGCATTTGTGTCAGGCGTGACATCTGCACCGCTTGAAGTGCTGTATTCAGGGAAACTACTTGTATTATTAATAACATAGTCTATCATTCGTTCCGTGTAATACTCAGCAGTATTTCTAACCTCCTCTCTAAGATGTTGTGCTTCTTCCGTTGATAAAGCTGTTCCCGTTTCTGAACTTTTAGAATAAATATTCCCGTTCTCTATTTTGAAACGCAGGAATGGAACGGCATGGTAAAACGCCCAATTCGGAAGCATATCGCCAATGTAATCATCTACTAAAGTCTTGTATGCTTCATTACCTACATTGCCTAATGTACCTGCTGTAATTAAGTCTTTTAATTTCTGCGTAAGGTCAGTACCAAGTTTTGTTTCAACATAAAGCTTTTGTGCCTGTCTTACATACGGAAGTAATAGGTTAACGTCTACATTGAGATTGATTGCCGTTGAATCTTTTAGTTTTTCTTCTGATATAAATAATACATATGCCATAATTATCTTGGGTTTAAAAATCCGTTATTCTTCATTCTTTTTGGGGCTTTGGCTACTAAGCCGCTATTTCTTCTTAATGTAAATCCTTCGCTTATTGCTTTTGCATCTGATATAATTTGACTATCATTAATATTAGACTTAGCATTTCTAAGTGATGTCTTATACACAATTCTACTGAAGTAATGATGACAATTACCACCGCCTTTGTAGAGCCAAATTGAGTAAGTTGCTGCGCCTCTTGGTCCCCATCCTCTATTGACAGGTTTGTTTGTTAATTGTAACAAATCTTCTTTACGATATTTCTTGTTAGCTCTAGTCATTAATTTGCAAAATTCTCTTGTTTCACCTTCTTGACTTAAAGCAGTGTCTTTAGTATAAACATATCTTACTTTATAATAATCGTTATAATCTTTATTAACCCCATCTTGTACACTTCTTGCATTAGGTCTAGCAGTCCCTGTTGATGCTAATTCTGTTTTCCCTTCAACTAATTTATTTAATTCAGCTTCAAAATCAAAATCTTCGTGTTCATCATTTACATTTTCTTCATCTACTATTTCCCATTCTTCAGGGACATCTTCGCCAAATTCTTCAATAAAAGCTTCTAGTTCTAAAAAATTATTATCTGAAAAATCTAAAGTTTCATCTACTGTTTCTTCATCTCCTAACGGTTCAAGCCCTAACTCCTCACGGATTTCGTCAGTTGTCATAACCTCTCTAATTGTTTTAGAATCAAATTGAACTGTAATAGGTTTTAACTGAATAAACTCAACAGGTAAATCCATATTGTTTACTGAGAATATAGTTTGTAAAGTATCTAAGATATTTAATTGGAATGGGCGAATTACGGTATTTAAATAAAAATTTGCAGCGTTTATAAGCTCGTCTGTATTTGAACTGAAGCCATTGGTACTATCAATACCCATAAGTGTCTTAGAAGTCACCCTATGCCCTGTGAGGATGTTTTGTACTAAAAGTTCTTGGAGTGCCAAGTATTGTTTGTCCGCATCTGATACGCTAATAGGCGTTATTTCAGGTGTTCTAGTTTTATCATCTGAGAATGTTAAAATGAACTTTCCTGAATTACTAGCTCCTGTAAATTTATCTGTAAGACTTTGCTCTATTTGAAATCTCTCCTCTTGCGTAGGAACACCATTAGCAAAAGATATGAAGTAAGAACCACTAAATCCATTTTGTATATTATTTAAGTGAAATTCCGCTACCCGTTGATCTACTAAAGCCCAATTATTTGCAGCTATGTAATCAGGTGTATGATAAACGTCCATATTAGGACTATATAAACCTGAATAAAGTAATTGACTTCCTGCTGTTCTATCTTTATCATTAAAAGCAGCGATTGGATAAGGTTTGTTTGTTCTTGTATTAGACCAATCAGCACAAATAAAATAAGTATCTACTTGTCCTAGTTCATTTGGTCTCCCTGCTCTTACTCGTTCCACAGGTACGTGATAGACCTCAGCGATTTCTGTTCTTTCGCGATTCCACACAATGTGTAAAGCGTAAGCTCCCTGAAGTTTAAAGTCAAAAGCTACTTTCTTTATTACTTGATGTAAAGACTCTTTACTATTTGCGTGTCTTAAAAACTTTTTAAGTTTAACATACGTTTCTAAATTTACATCATCATCATAGCAAATTAAATCTTCTCCTGCTATCATTTCAGCCGTAGCATTAATAATGGCACTATGGGTAGATGAATTATAGTATAAATCAATTAAGAACTGAGGATAAAGGTTTTTCCAATTTTCCGTACCGTATTCAATATAATCTCTGCCACGAATTTCTGTTATAACAGGTGCAGTTGATGTTTCTAAATTGATTGATAAAATATTTTCCATATTTAATTTTTTATTGTCCGTAATATATGTAATTCGTTCCTGACGGTTCTTGTCGTTGAGTATATTGAACTTGCTCAGTTCCGTCTTTCTCTGCTAAATACATTTTACCCTTAGTTACTAATCCTTGAACTATCCCCTTATTTGCTGCGGCAGGTGCTAATACATCATCTTCTGTTGCAGGTGCATATCCTAAGCTTACTGTTACTGTTCCTGTCCAACTAACCTCATAAGCTTCATATTTCCAATATCCCGCAGGGAATAGCTTTGTTGCACCTGTATAGATATTAGGGGTTACATTATATAACATAGGAATGTAAGTATATCTATTATAAATTGTTTCGGCTGCACCATAAGCATAATGAACCGAACCATCCATGTCATTTGTAAACTTCATCAAGTGGCGAATTTGAGTTGAAGCTACTGAAGTATTAATCCTATTATCTTCAGTTTGTATATATATAGTAATACCTGTTTCGGTTGTAGCTTGTATCATAATGTCTTAGTCTTACTATATAATAGAAAAGTAGTGTTTTTATTTGTATTAATTAAAGAAAAAGGTGACCGAAGCCACCTTAATCTATTAATAAGCGTTAGGTTTCCCTAGATACGGACAAGCCGCAACACCCTTATCAATACTGTAAGAAAAAGGTGAGCCGAAACTCACCCTAATCAAGAAAATATGAAAACACTTAAAAGTGAAAGTATTTAAGATGTCGTAGGGAAAGTACCTGCTTCATTAATAAAGCCTGATTGATCCCACGGATTAGTAGTATAATCTTCTAAGAAAGCAAATGGTATTGCCTCCATTCCGTCAAATGTCAAGGTATAACCATTACGATCTCCCCAAGCAGCCCCCGTGTCCATTGTTCCTGCATTCATCTCCATTCCATTAGCCATTCCTAATGCAATAAATACATCATGTCCGTTAGTTAATTGTTGATTGAGTTGTGCAAAAATTCTGACTTTAGTAGCGCCCAATAATTTTATTTGGTTTTGATCCTCTTTCGTAAGTCTGTTAAGTATAATATTTACACTCGGCGTGTAAAAAATCGTTCCATTTTCTCTACTTCCTGTAATAGTATCGGTAATACTAGCTACGCCTAAAGGCATAACATATTCATAAATCGTGCTACCATCCCAATCAATCGCATCAATTTCTAAAGGGTGTGTTGCATCATAAGTATAAGATACATCTTCATCATATACTGAGAAAAATATTTTTTTTACTCCACCTGAAATTCTATTACAGTCAAGTCCTCTACCTTTTGTTAAAGCTGTACATGCCATTTTGTTTTATTTTTTAAGGTTAAAGGAGTGAGAGCCGAAGCCCTCACTTCTTGTAATTATTATTATGATTGGTGAAGGATATCAGCTCCTACTCCTAATTGAACTCCACCTGAGTATCTTGCAACTAAACGCATATTGTCACTTCCGTCCAAAGCACCCATGTCCATTAAAGTGATTCTAGTAGCGTCTGAAAGCAAGTCAGTTCCAAAGAACAAGTTTGATTTTTCAGCTATTGCAATCTGATTGTCAGGACAACCTGGACAAACGGCAATTTTATAACCTTCAAATACAGGCTCGTAATCTCCATTCATATTGTAAGCGTTAGCATATCCTAAAGTAGATACTGCTGACACATAGAAAGCATAAGTCTTAGCATTCATGTAAATGTGTAAATCTTCTTTTCTCAATACACCAGGAATGTTTGCTGCTAAGTCTGATGTTGCAGTTTGTAAGTTAGCTACAATATTACCTGCTGTATAAGCACCTGATGCTGATGAAGCAACTACTGTACCATCTACTGCAAAGATACCTGTTGTTGCTGTCATAAATCCTTCAAATTCTCCATTTGTAGCTGCTGCTCCACTCCATATAGAGTTTTCAGTAGCTTCTGCTATGATGTTACCCATGTAAGAAATTACATAGTCATCAAAAGATGCTGGAGGAGGCGCACCTGCTCCTGCTCTCATTTGTAACGCTTCCCAAGAATCTAATAATGTAGCCTTGCAAAGGTCTAAGTTAATTTGTAAGTTTTCAGGAGTTAATACTTTTTCTGTAAGTGCTAAAGTTCCATAATCTGTAAAGTCGCAAGTAGCATCTCTAACAACCGAACTTCCTGCTTGTCTTTGAATGTTACTTTTATACTTAATGTTTTCTATCATTGTCATATACTCCAATGATTTTGCTTCTTTGAGAGCCGCAGATACGTAGAATCCTGCCGCCTTCCCTGCGAAGTTTGATGTTGTTGTAAACGCCATTTTTTTTGTTTTTTTTAGTTAATATTATTTATTTAAGTTATATAAAAATTTCTCTTGCTTAGATAACTTGTTATATTGTTTTCTATTTAGTGCAGGTCTGTCTGAACTAAATTTATTTGTGTTAATCGGAGCATCAGCAGGACTTTCTGCTAATTCCGTTTTAAGCTTTTCATTCTCAGCTTTTAATGCTTCAAATTCTTCTGCTGAAAATTCAATAGTTTCCGTAGTTTTGATTGACTTAGGTTTATCAGTTGCTTCTTCTGATAATTCTTCTTCTGCTAATTCGTCAGTTTCTTCATCCCCACCTTCTTTAGCTTCTTTAAGTTTTGCAACCGCTATTTCAAGGTTCTCAATTCGCTTCTCCATTCCTCTCCAATCGCCAACATCTGCTTCTTCATCGTAATCTTCTTTATCTTCTTCTGCTGCTTCAACTTCTTCAACTGTTTCTTCTTCTTCCGTTTCACTTTCAATAACTTCAGCAACAATTCCTTCTTCTTCCACACGAAAGCTTACGCCTGTGTCTGTTTTATACGTTCCTGCAGGCAAAGGTATTGTAGTTCCGTCCTCGGTAAGTACGGATATATCCACGCCATTTTCTAATTCTTCTGCAGTTGATACGAAAATAGTTCCATCTTCGGATTTCGCTTGCCAAGCTAATTTTACGCTATCGTCTGTATTAAGACCTAACGCTACTAATATTTGTTCTTTAATGTCCATAGTTCTTTTTTAATATAATAGATAAATTTGTTATTTGTTTGATTTTGTGATAATTTCGTTAAGAGCTTCAAGTATCTCTTGGTCTGTTGGTTCTTTCTTTTGCATATCTTCAAAACGATTTGTAAAATAACCTTCAATGCTTAAACCGCGTAAAGAACCATCTTTAATCTTATTCCAAAGTTCATCATTTTCAATTTTCATTTTCACGAACCAAGTTCCGTTAGGTAAATCAAAGCCATACATTTTTGACTTGTCGCTATCTCCTTCCTTAATCCAAGACTCAACTGTTAGGACTCCTGATACTCTTTCAGAATGTTCGTGAGTAGCTTTGTGATGATTATTATGTTTTAAATATAACTCACTAGCTTTTCTAACTGTTTCAGGACTAAAGTAAACATAGTATTCTGAATCGGTGTTAGGATCATATCTAAAAATTTGCTTGTTAGGAATAAGTGCAGGACTAACTAGCATTCTCTTTTCTTCATCTACTTTAGCAAATGTTAGATTATTCTTTTCTTTTCCAAAGTAAACAAAGTCTTGTTCTATTGCAGGAGAGCTGACTAGCGAGATAGCGTCAATAGCTAGTTCTTGACTATCATCTGCGATAACAAGTTCTACAATAGAAGTGGTTTTCATTTCTTCGTAATCATGGTCAGGGTTTGCTGCTTTGCATTCTTCAAGAGTATCATATTCACATTCTCCTGTTTCACCCCATTTATATTTTCCATCTTTGCATTGTGTACACGGCATAATATATAATATATTTAGTTAATTTTTATTTGATTTTTAAATTGTTGCTCTACGTCTTATATTTGCTAATTGATTTTGACTGTTAGACATTTCATCAGTAACAACGTACGCCCTTGTAGGTTCAGGTTCTATTCCTCCTCCTAATTCAAAAGCCCCTGACATCATTTGAGGAGCAGGAGTTGCTGCTGCTGTTGCTGCTGCCGCACTACCACCTCCACCTCCGCCTCCAGCACCACCTGCATCAGTTGCATATATTTTTTGGACATTAGCAATTCCTGATGCAATTACTGCTGCTGCCCCAACAAACCCCATCATACCACCCTGAGCAAGTGCCTTATTTGCTCCAACAAAAGTATCTATAATTGCACTACCCGCTGCAAGTTCTTTATTATCTCCTGCTAAGGCACTTAACCCAGAAGCTAATCCACCAAAAGCTGATAATTGACTGTTTACATTTTCTTTAACAATAGCTGATTTTTGTTTAGAATATTGCTGGTCAATTTTAGTAGTGTCCATTCCTGACTTTCTAGCCATTTCTTTCTTTTGCTTATAAGCAGCTCTTAATTCTTCTAGCTCTCGTTCCATCCCTGACATACCTTCTGCTCTTACCTCGTTCTGAGTTTCTAAAAGTTCTTTCTCTAAAGCTACTTGATTTGTCTTTTGCTCAGACATCTGTCCTGTAATAGTTTCTTCAAGCTCAAGCATAGCAACCTTTTCTTGTTGCAGAGCTATCCAATTTGCATCACTTTGGTTTATATCGTATTGAGCTTGTGCTGCATCTATTTGTTTCTGCACTTGCTCTCTTTGAAGTTCTTGCTGTTCTTCTAATATTCTATTAAGTTCTTCATTAGCTGCAATTCTTTCTAAAAATGTTTTAGTTTCATCATCTCTAATTTGTCTTTGAACTTCTGCATCTTTTAAGTATTGAGCATTTAACTTAGCAAATTCTACTGCGGCTTTTTCTGCGGCTTTCTGAGTTGCTGTTACAGCTGCTGCTGCTTTCCAAGTTTTTTTAGAATAATCAACAACTGCATCTGCTGCCGTAGTAACCGCCTCAACAGTTTTATCAAAAGCATTATCTACACCCGTTGCTACATCTACCATTTCTTTCCCTGCCATTTTAGCGAACTCCCCTGCTTCTTTAAAATTCCCCTTAAATAATTCACTTAATGCATTTCCTACAAAACCAAAAGTATCTAAAAGACTATTAAACCTCTCTATAAGGTTGTTTTGTATTATATCTCCAAAGTCCTTTAAAGCTTGTTGTGGATCTTCAAATATAGACTTAAAGAAACCTGTAAAAGCACCAATGTTTTCGCTTAAAAAATTAAATAAGTCATTAAACGCCATAGTTAGACCTGTCATCCCTGTATTGAAAGCGTCTAATACTTTTTGATTACTACTAAAGACTTCCATAAGCTTAGCTACAAGTGCAACAATTATTCCTATCCCTGCTGCTTTTAAAGCTGTACCTACACCTTTAATAACTCCGCCTAATTTTTTAAATCCACCACCTGCTTTATCAGTTGCTCCTTTTAGCTTTTCGGTATTTGTTGCAGCTCTGTCTAGCCCATCAGCTACTTCACCGATATTTGATTTAACCTCTGCTTCTATTATTGCTTTATCTGCCATATCTTTAATTTTAAAGTGATACTCCTGTTTTTAATTGAGTGATATTTACATTACATATCCACTCTAAAGTCATATCTGTTTGACCTCTTACAGTTAATAGAAAATCTGTTCCTGATGTGGATGCTAATATTCTCCAATTTGTTACTGTCCCTGAAGTCTTGATTGTATCTCGTTCTCTTTGAATGCTTAATGTTCCTGACTTATTTATTACTACACCTCTTTCAACCCAACTTCCGTAATCACCTACTGCTCCTGATCCTGAGCTACCTCCTGTTCTAACTGCTATTGTTTCAGCATGGAAATAAATAATTGTATTATCAGGAACTACAAAGAATTTTCCTGTTTCATTATTAAGATAACTTGATTGTGTTGAATTGTTTGTTGTTTGCCTTCCGTATATTAATTGAATACCTTGTCTTTCACCTAATAAATCACCTGAAGTATTACCACCCAACACTATTGAGTTATCTGCTGTTGCATTCCCTAAAGTACCATAGACATTCCCATTATGTACTCCACTAGCTATTTCATTATTATCACCTACTATAATATTGTTTCTTGACAAACCCCTAACTGTATTTTTATCACCCATTATATAAGTGTTGGTTGTTCCTGTTTCTGTTACATTTCCTACACCTTTTAGCGTGTTACTTTCATTATTAAAATTTTCATTCAAAGAGGGATTGTGCGTAAAAGCGTAACAAGTATTTGTTTGCTTATCATAAGTATAACCATACGCTTCACATTGTTGTTGATTAGGAGTAATATTATTAGTACCATCAGTAAATAATACAATTCCTAATTGTGAAACATAAACAGGTTTTACGTCAAATCCGCTTCTAAATGGTAGTAATACTATATCTCTTGTTGGTGCTGCCATTATGGTATAAGTATAAATTCAACGGTTGCTAAGTCGTTGGGTTTGTAGTCTATTTTATTAACTCGGTACTCTCGGTTCTTAATCATGACGGTGTCATAGAAATTAAATGTATCAATATCTACTGCATTTAACTTTACTTTTATAGTCATTGTTCTAGTATTTGGATTGTAAAGCTCATTATAATAAGGCGACCAATACATTTGGAACAAATTATTAACAGTAGGCGAACCAATCGGCTGTATTAATTGACACATACCAAAATGAAAATCTCGGCTATTACCTGGTGTTGGAGGGTTTGTAGTAGATGTTGGTATATCGGATAAATGACTAAACTGCAAAAATGTTGTTAAATAAACTGCTCCTGAACCATTTTGTGCAGGTACATAACATTGTATTCCCGTATCTGTTTCACCATTGTTATAAAAAATTCTAGGGCTATTTTCAAAACTTTCAGATTCTCCATCATCATTCATAGCATAAAGGGCAGGAGTGATTAAATCAGGGTAGTGCATCATTAACGGTTTAATCACCGTTGCAGCAAACGGCTCTGCTACGATTTCTTTTTTACCGTCTAAAATTGTATAAAATGTTTCGTCTAATTCTTTACTGCCATACAAGAATCCCTGAACTGAATTTCTATAAACACTAAAAGCATAATCGTCATCATCTTCAACAAACTTAAAAACAGTTTTTTTATTCAAGTCTGTTAAAGGTTTAAGCTTCATTTCTGAAACATCTATCTTATCTGTCCAATCGTGAGCAATACTTCTTGATGCTAGTGTTAAATCTGATACTGTTCCACTTGCGGTATTATTTATAAATACATCTCCATAAGGTTCAAAAGTAACATTATTAGGATTGTCTTTATCAGGGATTGAAACTAAATTAAACATAGTCATCAATCCTTTAAAAAAATCCCATTGTCCTAATTCACCTCTTAATGTTGCTAAAAGTGTTGTGCTGGTAAATTGGGCTACGGAAGTTGTTACTTGTAATACTGGGGGTGTTAATGCTGTATTAACGAGATTTATTAATCCAAGTAAGTCATAACGAGCCAATGTAGAGTATGCCTCAAAATATACTGTTTCTCCTGCATTTAATGGTGGAGTTGTAAAGCTACCTACATAGTTGAAAGGAGCCCAACTAGCGGTAGATTGATTAACTACTTGTCCATTAACAATCCATCTTACAAATATATCTGAACTTAATATCCTAAAAAATACCATGTCATAATCAATTGTATAAATCTGTCCATCTTGTTGGGCTGTAAACACTCCCGTGGTAGCATCATAGCCAAAATTATCTGATAAAGTTGAACCACCCATAGTACCTCCATATTCATCCAATAGAATTGTTGTATAAGTCGCAGGAATCTGATAGTCATACAGATTAGTTAGTTCATTGCTTGAATCAAATACAACAGGCACATGACCATCTCCCCAATTAAAGTCCATATACAATTTATTAAAATCAGTAGTATCAAAGAAATCGCTTGTATATGTAAATGGAAAGCCTGGTTGGTTAAAGATTCTATCAATTAAATATTTTATATTTATACAAGGTCTAAATGTACTTTCTAAATTAGGTATCACTATCTCAGTACCTAAGTCTATATATTGATGTTCCCAATCAATAAAAGGATACCTTAAAGTTGTATAATCATCCCTAAACCCTGAAGTGGAGGCATTTAAGTAAGTTAGTCCTGAACCACCACCTGCGTCATTCCCACTATTTTGAACTTGAGTGACATTATAATCGTGATTCAACTCTGTAAAATCTAAATCAGCAAATGTCTTGTCTTTTAAAACATCTGCTAAGGCAATTACTTCAGAATACAAATTCACATTATAACTTAAATCTCCTTTTTTATCTTGAATATCTATAAGTCTTAAATAACCTTCAAATAAAATAAATCCATCTTCTTTTAAAACGCATTGTGTTCTTTTGTATGGATTAAAATTAATTCCTGTATCAGTTCTTGTTACTTCAAAAACACTATCAAAGATTTGATTGTTTCTTTTTGTTGCAGGAAGGTTAAATGCTTTTGAATATGATTGCACTTTCTCTGCTACATTTTTAAAATCATCAACACTTAAAGTTAAAGGTATATCTTCATTTTCATATAAATCACATATTACTTGACCATTTCCTAGATTATTAGGTATTCCTGATGGGGTTTGCCCTGACGGAACTATTGAGATAGAACTAATTATTAAGTTACTGTTAGTTTCATTAAGCCAATCTATTAGAACAGTATTCTGTATAGACGTACAAGTAAAATCTCCTGTTATAGTTGAACTTGCAGCTGCTCCCTGAATATCAGCCGATAGAGTATTTCCGCTATATATTTTTATAGTAAGGATTCCCAAACTTGATGTAGCTATATTTACTGTTACTGTATAAACTTGTCCAACATTTAGATTTGATAGTCTTTGATATATTCCCGTAGAAGTAAGAGGAGTAACAGAATTTAGAACTAGATTTCCTGCGGAATTATCAGTTGGTAATGCAGGAGTTCCATAATAAATACTTCTAAATCTATACCAAGTATTTAATATTGCAGGTGGTTGGTTAGTTAATGCATCTAATACTACACTTCCCGTGATAGTCACATTACTATCCCACGAATCGGCAACACTTAAATTTGAAAAATAAAGACCATTTACCAATACCTCATAAGTGGAATGAGATAAATTGTTAATTTCACCATTAAAAGTTTGAGGATATAATATTAGCTGGATACTCATTATACTGATTGTGTTCTTAGAGTTTTAGTTTTTTCTACTTCAAAAGTATATTGTATTAATCTATCGTTAGCTACTGTTTTTCTTGTAAAGTTTGAAGTCGTAAGTCTAACAGGTGTTACATATTGATTAAGTGCTGAATTTGTTATATCTGTTTGAAAGCCCTCTAATATATAAACTTCAGGGCTATTTATTAACTCCTCAAATAGTACATTATTATCTTCACTTACATAGTCTGTGTTCATTTTTATTTTTTCAGTAGCATTAACGTTAAAAGTTTTCTTACCACCTTTATAGCTATCAGCTCTATAAATCCCCTCATTCCAAGTTCCTTCTAATTGGTTATAAGTTGTTCCTTTTGCTGATAAACTTTTTGTAGATTTTTTATTAAATGTAAAGTAATCCCATACTCCCCATTGATTAAGCCAAGCAAGTCTTATAGGATCATATCCTCTTAAATCAGGACATAAGATATGAACTGAAAATGCTGACATCATCCCTACACTTCCCGACCCTATTGCATAAACATCATAGTGCGTCATAGTATCAAGATAATAGTTAAACCAATACTGTTCCCTAAGATTGCCAGGATAACACCCAAAATATACTAATTGTTTACTAGTTTCAGCGTTCCATCCATTATAAGCACCATTTGAACTTGTAAATGGGATATTAAGACTATAAATCCCACCTGCATGATATATCTCTATAGTCCAATTAGTTATATCATCATTAGGATTAAAAAATGCTAGTGTTCCATAATCTTCTTTAGTAGCATATACTTTTCCCGTGCTGCCTAGATTAGGTATGTTTGTAAGAATCTGAGATGTAATATATCCACCTGGATTAAACTTAGATACATCATATCCAAAATCATTATTCACTACCGTAAGGACATCATCATATTTTAGATAGGCATTAAAAAGAGTATAGTCAGTTGAATATTCTTCTTCACCACATGACTCTCTAATGACATTATCATCTTGTCCGCCATTACAGTCAGTTGCACCTAAATATTCTATTCCAAATTCAATAGATAGATACCTGATTGCATTATTATTTACTGAATATTTATCTATTAAATGAATTGGGTGATGATTGTCTGAATCAGTTTCTGTTCCTTTATAGGAGCTGCCATCAGCAGCCATGTTATCAGGTTTAACATAATTTTCTACAATATCTCTAAAATTAAAAATCCCCACACCTGCATTATTTGGTGTAGTTTTAAATGTACCTATTAAATTGTCACTTGTAGTTACATTGGGCGGATTCCCTGAACTAATATGAACTTTTGCTATGAATTTAACTTTTAATTCAGCTGCGACTATTGTATTGTTTGATACCACAAAAACTACATCTTGTCCAACAGGTAGTTTTGTGAAATAAGGTTTTTGTTCTATTATTGTTGCCATTTATTCTACTGTTGTTAATCCTGCTATTATATCTTGTTTTACATTTCCTAATAATTCACCTCCAAATTGTTTCATTCCTAGCATTAAAGGTTTTTGAAAAAAACTTAATCCTTGTATTCCTTTTTTACCAATACTTCTAGCAATAAGAAATGATATACTCTTTCTTGACATAAATCTTCCTTTTTTATCTCTTGGTGCTATATTTTTTTTTACTATCCATTTATCTAAAGCTTTACTAGGTGGTTGTGAATGTCCTTTACTTTTTTTATAACTATATGGGCTTGATACTGCTTTACCCTTATAATTCTTATATTTTCTTTTTACTTCCGTTCCTGAAACTCCTTTGTCTACAAAAGTTCCATAACTATTCATATAGAATTGTACTGTAAATCCATCAGCAGTAGATACTACTTTAAAACTGATTGAATCTTCTAATTTAGTTCCGCCACCTTTTGCTTTTTGTAAATTTCCTTTTGCTCTATTTACAACTTGCTTACCAAAACTATTTAGATACCTTTCTATATTCTCAGTTTTCATTATACAAGTGCTGCAAACACTTCTACTGAAATATCAGTTGTTGCAGAAGGTCTTACCTCTACAGTAACTATATCTTCTAATGTAGGGAAAGCAGGACTTGCATCAGTTTCACCTATTAGTGCTTCTTCTGCTTGAAACAAAATATGCGAACCTCCTGCTCTAACAGTAACTTGATAATTAGTGTTAGCAGTTACTAAAGCGACTTTCATGTCCTGGTCGGTACTTAAATTTGTTACCCTTAAATACTTACAATTTTCTACATCTAAAGCTCCATCTGCTCCGTGTGGTGTTGAATTGAAAACCGCTACTGTTGTGGTTTGAGAATGAGTACAAGTTAATATTCTTTCAAAAACATCTACTATACCTGTTGTTGTTAAAGTGTTTGTTGAACCTCGCACCGAACCATTTAAGGTTACACTCTCGGATAAGGTTGTGATTAAATTTGCCATTTTATAATTTTATTGTTATTTTAAAAAATCCTATTTCTATTGTATATTTACCTATTTTAAATTTCATTAGTACCCTGCACCTCTTGTATCCACAGGAATATCGCAAGTTTGAAAATCATTCTGTACGAATACTCCTATTTGAAACACCCACCCACAACAAAGATTATCAAAACGTTCTGTAAAAGGTTCTATTGTAAATTGTCCTTCAGTAAAATATAGCGGTTTATTAATATCATTTACTCCCTCTAATGATTGTCTCCCACTATGTCTTAGCATCCCTATAAAATCTGTACATATTTCTAAGGTCTGATTGAATACTTCTTGTTCATTGTTTTTGGTATCTACTAATTTAGCATACGCAAGTGCTGATTGTTGTTCTGTTTGCCAATCTGACTTTTCACTTACCATGTCCATAATAAAAATCTGAAAGTTATAAGTTAAAGAACTATCTCCTGTTGTTACTGCCATTGGATTGATATGCAGTAAAGGGAATTTAGTTTCCTTTTCTAAATCCATATCGTATATATCTCCCACTGATACAGTAGATACTTGTTGGTGATTATCTGCCATTCTCACTAATGTATTTACTACGTTGTTATAAGTTTTGTTGTTGACCATTTCTTTTTACTTTATTTTGTAAGTTTAAATCTGTTTCATAACTAAGCCAAGTTAATGCTTCTAACAAACCTAAATTTGTTATTCTTTCTAAGTTTACAATCTCCGCATTACATAACCGATACATCACTCCGAACCATCCCCATTTTTCTGCAAAGCTTTCTGTTGCAATTGCATCTTCATTTCCATCAGCTGATCCATCAAATATAATGGCAAAATCTTTGACAACTCTTTCCCTAAAACAAAAAAAAACCGTAAAGCACTTTGTACCTGTTCTGCTGACATCTTTTTCATTTCTTCCGCCCTAATCTGTATATTACCATCATAAGCACTAATAATATATATATCATTCTTCTTCTCTTTAATGGGTCTATATAACACCGCCATTATTTCAGGTAAATGTTTTTCTATCCCTAGTTTAATGTAATGTTCCAAGTCGGCATACTCACCGAGTGTAATGCTATCTAAGTCAGGATGAAACCCATACTCCACACCATCTATTTTAATTATCTTTTTTAAAGAACTATTTTGCTTTTCTTGAAGCTCAGCCATCTTACTCATTATAACAGCAACATCTTGTAATGCTAATTCCTTTATTAACTTGTTAGGAATATTAGATAATTCTGCTATTGTCTTTTCTGCTTCTTCAGTCTTTGTTCCTTCTTTAAAATCTATAAGCTTTAACCACTTCTCTAATGTTACATCTTCCCAACTGCTTATTAACTTAAATTCTTTTACTTTCCCTTCTTTTTTAATCTTTACTTTCATAGTCTAATATATAATAGAAATTATCGTTTTTTAGTTTAAAAAAATTATCTTTGCGCTGTTTTCATATACTTGTGGGGATTGCGACTTCGGTCGCTTTCCTTTTTATTGAACAAAATATCTACCTGCATTAGGGTTGTCTAAATGATAAATAACATTATATCTTACTCCATCTATTGCGTGATTATATGAATCTACATATAATTTTGATCCCTTATCCGCATATACATAATTGTTTAATTCTTTAGCTATGTTAGTTGATTCAGGAGTTATGATTAACTCATAGTCTTGCATTCTAGTTATCCCACTTTCAATAGTTCCTTTTTTAACAGGTTTAATATTAACCCCTAAATGTCTAAGGTCTGCTATTAGTCTTGGTTCAGCGGAATCAGCGATTATAAGTTTGCTATCTACTTTATCTAAAATGATTTGAGCAAGTTCATTAGACTTTAATCCATTCTTGTAGATATGTTCTTTTAAATATATCTTATGTTTCTTCTTGTCTATTGCTACTTCTGTCAAGCTATCAGGATCAACTGAGAATCCGAAGTCCATACCGCAAGAGGTTTGCAAACCATCAGGATTGAACTCACCTATACTCCAATTCTCAAATACTACTCCCTCGGCTTTGTCTAACCAACCCCCCATAATTTTGTGCTGATATTTTTTAAAGTGTCGGTGCTTTATAGTCTTAATACGGTCTAGGAAGCTCGTAGAGAGATTATCTTTATTGTCTAGGTATGTACTATGTATATAGCATACATTACCTCTAACGCCATTAAAACCAGCCGCAATTCCTTTATCCTCAAAAAACCTTTTGTATATCCAATGTTCTTTAGTAACAGGATTTAATATTAAGATGATTCTATTCTGAATGTCTTTCTCTCTAATGCTAAGATCAATTGTATCAAATATATCTTCATCAATAAGTTCTTCAGCTTCGTCTAACACCCAGCAGCTTATTCCTTGTAATGACTTTAGACTAGCTGTTTGATTTCCTGCTGATGTCTTGATTCCTCTAAATAGTATGTCTGATTGATTACCTAAGTTTACTACTTCTGCTTTATTTATGCTAAAGATATTTTCAAATCCTAATAGCCCTATCTTTTCTAAGAACTCAGGAATGATTGATAAGTGAGCTGACACCATTGTGTATCTTGTGAACAATACTCTTATTCCTGCTGCCATTGTTAGCAGCGTAAGAAATACTGTAACAGCAAAAGACTTTCCACTACCCCTACCTCCTGTTATAATAAAATAACGAGCATCTGAGTTAAAGAGTGGATTGTATTTACTATTCAGATTCAGTTTCTACAAAGTTTATTAAAGGCATATTAATACTTTCGTCATTTGAAGTAACATCTACTCTTTGTTGAGGTTTACCATAAAAGTATTCAAAGAACAACTTAACCGCCCATTGTTCCTTTTTCTCTATTCCTTGTTCTAAGGACTTTAGAGCCTTTTCATTCATAGGTGTTAAGTTCTCTATGAGCTTTTGTTCTTCTGCTTTGCTCTTGCGTCCTGCACCCTGTCTTGCACCACCGTTGTTTATTCTTTTATCCATAATTGAAAAAGATTGATTATTCAATCCGTATTATATAATAGAAATTAGTTAATTTTGTTTTCTTCATAATGTTTTGGATATGGTTGTTCTTTTAATAAGCAATTTTTCTTTTCTCTTTTATCTATAAACTTAATGTATCTAAATTGCCTTAATTCGTGTTTTATTATTCTATCTTTATTTTTTAAATCGTTTAAAAGATTATACCCTCTTTTACCTGCTTTTTCACTTGTTTTAATTGAGTTGTGAAAAGTTTCTCCATCAAGTTCCCAGAATTTATTAATATGTTCTCCATAATAATCAAATGAACACGCTTGATATACTATCCCAAAACCACCACATCTTTCATCAGCAAAGGATTGAATCCATTTAATAGTTTTTAATTTTCTTTTGATGTATTTTATAGAAAAGCTTATTGCTTGACTTTCTGCGTACTCAATACATTCATCATCTATCCACATTCTATTAAGTTCTAAATATTCATTTTTTAGTGTTCCTTTTACTACACTTGAACAAGATGCAGGATTCATAGCATAGCCGTATTGCAAAACACCTTTTAATTCGTTTTTATAAAAAACCCCTAAATTTATATAAGTTCCATTATAAACTTTTTTTGAATAGTGGTTTTTTTTTATAATTTCAACTGCTTTGTTTCTTAATATTTCTTTTACATAAAAATCTTGTTTTCCATACCCTATAATATCGGTATGTCCAAATAGTGAAGCTTGTGTATTATAAATATATCCTTTACTCATATTCATTTGGTAGCATTAATCTTATTCCTAGTTCTGTTAAAGCCCATATCCTTATTTGATCTGCATATATCTCAAATGATTTAGTGTTCATTCTAGCTGTGCTGTTTACTGTTTGTAGTCCTATCTGCTTTTCGTTTATCTCTATGCTTTGCCATTCACTTGCAAACTTTACTTTTAGACAATCATGCATTTCATCAGGGAAATATCCAAGCTCTGCTGCTAATGGCTGCACTATACAAGCCCAATAGTAATTGTTCTGCATATTAGACCTGTTGTTTCTTTGTTTCTTTACATCAACTATATAATCGTTTCCCAATTCCTTTAGATAGTTTATTAGACTTTGCTTATCTTGATTGTTCTTTATTACAAACTTCATTTAATAGTCCTCATTAATGCCTCTTTCTCCACATAGTTTTTCTTTTGCACCATCCCAAAGTTTATCGCCTCTTTTCTTTTTGCTTAATGATTCTTCAGTTCTTTTAAGACTAGGCATACCTTCTTTAGGTTCACAACCCATATACTTGCCGCATTTACACAAAGCTTCTTTGGTTTCCCATTCGCCATCAACATGAACTATTGTTGCTTTTGAAAGTTCTTTAGTCTTTCCACATTTACATTTATATAGTGTCATGTTGCTAATCCTCCTGTTTTTATATTGCTTTCAGTATAGATTCTGTCTAGCTCAAAATGTAGATGATTGATAGCTTTTCTTATATCTTGTTCTGTTGGGTTGCCTTCCTTTTTCCCTGCTCTGAGCAAATAAGTTATAGCCGTTCCTAAATTATAGTTGTCACCTTGAAAATCCTCTATAACTTTTCGTGCTTCTATTTTATGTTTTTTACCTATATAGTATTCAGGTATTTCTTTTTTGTTTATCATTTTAGTTTATCTATTAGTTTAAGTAATTGATGAGGTGTATATATTCTGCTATCACCTGAGTAGTTTTCATATATCATTCTGAAGTTATCATCTTCATAAGTCCAAAGACTTTTTACATTAGTTTTAATATGGTTTCTTAATATCCATTTTATAGTTTTGTATGTTCTTTTATTTGTATTCATTATATAATTTTTTTATTCCATCAAAACAGGTAGCTATACAGCTTCCGCAATTAGTTCCTGTTCCGTAATTAGTCATGTGTATTACGTTATACAAAGTTATCATTCTTTTTTTAGCTGCTACATTTTTTGCCCTTCCTGTTTTTAAATCTTTCCAAATATCTAATATTTCATCTATCAAATGTTGAGGCAAATCGTCAGGTGTTTCAATCTCAGTTGTTTTTTGCCAATACTTCTGCGGACATTCCATAGGTGCAAGTCGTGCTTTGATTTTCATGAAACATAGACACCGTTTACAAGTTCCTGTTGGTTTAAAATAATAAACACATTCTTTGCAGATAGCAAGACGTTCTTCATAGATTTCGTTAGGTATAAAAAACTTATTCACTTTTTTTCTTTCTTCTTTTAACGATTATTGTTTGAGAAAATCCAAACATCATCTCAAAGGAAGAACATTTATCAGGATCATACATCTTCATTTAATTCTTTTTTTAATATTGTTCTTACTTTGTCTATTGTTGTAAAAAGACTATTACGACTTATCTTAGTCTTAGCCGCGAGTGAATCAAGCGTGTTCCCTTCATAATAGTATAATTTGAATAATTCCCTGTCATACCAACTATCTAAACCATCTAATGCTTTATCTATTTCTTCTAGCTTAGTCCATTGATAATTATTTACTTTTTCATTAGGAAGATTTGATATATGTTTATCATTAGCAATATTATATGCCACATCATCAGGGCTAAAAGTTGTAGTACAACTATAGTTAAAATTATCAATATGTGTATAATATTTTTTATATTTATAATAAAAAGGACTTCTTGTACTTGTTAAACTTCTTCTTAAAACTACTGCTCCATATCTTATAATTCCATCTTCTCCATCTTTATCCCATATTCCCTTTAAAGTTTCAGGGTTCATACTTAGGAAATAAAGCATTAGTTCTTGTACTGCTTCATCAATATCAGTTTCATTATGAGTAAGTCCATAAGCCATTGTTCTAAACTTATCACTTAGTTTTGATATTTCTAAATAGACATCAGTCATTGATTGGTTCTAATGCATCTATTTTATCTGTAACCTCAAATACCATTTCATTTAGCACGGTTTTATATGCTCTAATTACTGCTGAATTACTTTTTGTTTCAAGACCTGCAAAGAAACCGCTTGTTGCTACCGATAAATTAATAGGAATTATCATTAACCAAGAATACCAATTATGCTCTTTCACTCCCGAACCATAGCCGTTGTGGTATTCAATTATAATATCTAATACTTCTAAATAATTATTATATTTTGCTTGTGAACTAGCATCTTTGGCAAATTCTTTGCACATTAAAATATATGCGTCTATTATAGTTCGGTGTTCCGCACTTGCATATATTGGTTTTGTCATACGCAAATATAAAAAAAAAGTTACTCTATTCCTTTTTGTTTTTTTAAGTTTTCAACAGCCAATTTGTAATAACTTATTTTTTCTTCATAATCTATCCTCCCTAGCTTGATTGTAGTCCTAGCTAAATATTCTAGTTCTTCAGCCGTTCCTTCACCATACTTTCCATCTAAGTATAGTCCGAACTTATACTGTTCGCCCTGAGAATACATATTACATTTTACGCATTGTACCTGACAATTTTCTTCATCAAATCTCGTAGCCAAGAAGCGTCTGCTTTGAAAATGTCCGTTCTGCATTCCATCTTTATAATGTCTAACTACTCCACAAGTTGAGCATTGACAAAGCCCTTCACTTGTTGCTTCCCTAAGTCTTATAAATACTGAGAATATTTTATCTAAATCTTTTTTGAGTTTACTTATTGACCTCATATCCCAAGTCCTTTTTCCATTGATCTTGTATTGTTTCTTTTCTTGCCTTATAAAGTTTCCCTCTTAATTCAGGATCTTCTTCTTGTAATTTTCTTCTCATTCTTTCAATAGTTTTTATATTGGTTAGTTTGTTATTAGCAAACATTTGCATAAACTCTAGTCCGTTTATTTTATTAGGGTCAATTTGTTTTTCTTTTAATTCATTGAACCAATAGGTTGCTATCAATTTATTGTCGCTATCTCTTAAATGAGGTTTATCTATTAGTAGTTGTTTTACTTCATCTTTTGTTTTCATAATGATAATAGTATTTCTTTACATAATTCATAAGGTACTTTACTTCTTTCATAATTATTTTTCTCACCCTGCACTCCTGTTTTAGAGCCCCTAGGAGCTTTTTCGTGATGGCAAGTACAATTCTTTTGCCTATAATTACAGACCTTTTTAGGAGTCCACCCTTGCAATTTATTATCTCCAAATAAATCATCAGAAGATAAAAAGTTTGTCCAAATATCTGTAGGCTTTAATCTTTTATCTCCATACTGACAATAAGTTACTGTTGTTCTAGGTAACTTTTTCATAAAATCTAACTTTCTTAATTTTCCTCTAGGATTTTCTATAAAAAAATAATCAGGTTGTAACTTGTCTATTATCTCTAAAGTTTTTCTAACTATTTGACAACCAACAATAGCTTCTAAGGTTTTAGGTGTATGGTCTTTATTCCAATGATGTCCAATACTTGCTACGCTAAAATATGTGCAGGGTGGACTTGCCCAAATAACATTAGGCTTAAAAGGTATTTTAGAATAATCAAAATCTAATATATCTGTTACATAATCAATCTTATCAAATTCTTTAATATCTACTGAAAAAGTTTCATGTCCTAGTTCTTCAGCTACTTTACTAAAACTTCTACTACCTGCAAATAATTCTAAAACTTTCATAATTCATCTTCAAACTTACTACAAAAATAAGCTTCTAATATACAAGCTATAATAAGTATTACCCAAATGATTGTTAATATCTTCATTTTATAAGTGTTCTAAGCATTTAGGACATAAATCATTGTCTTTGATTTCCTGAGTTATTTCTACTCCACAACAAGTATATTCTACTTCTTCTGTTTGTTTTTCTTCTTCTGTCATTTTAAAAGTTTTAAAGGTTCTTGATACCATAAGGTGTTTCCTTTTGGTTTTCCTAATGTATGTACTTCATAGTATGCGTTGTCAATTAGTTTCTTTTGAGCATAACACCATTTGTAGAAAGTTCTGATATTTAAAAAAGGTTCATCTTTCCCAAATCTAACTCCTTGATGAAAAGCATCCTCAACTTGGTTGAATGTCATATTGCCAAATCTTTTCTCTTGAATTAAATCTGCTGCAAATATCTTACTTAGACTTGCCATAGTTTGAGGATCAGTCTTATGTCCTATTTCTACTGAAGTCTTTGCTACTAAGTCTAAGACTTTAGCGGTAAGCTCTTTTAGGTTTTCTTGTTTAAGTGGTTTCATTTTCATTTAATTCAGGTTCAGGATTTTCTTCATCAAAAGCTAATTGACATTCTTCACAACAAAAAATTTCTCCTTTATCTATATCTATATAAGCAAAACAATATAAACACTCATCATCTCCGACTTCAATAATTTCTTTTGGATATAAAGGTATAATTTTCATAATAATTTTTTAGCTTCTTGCCATGCATTTATTTGTGCATCTAGCTTACTCATAGTTTTTTTTGGCTTATTCCATTGTTTCTGATTTTTAGCCCAACGCAATAATCGTAATTTTATTTCAAATGTGCTTTGTTTTTGGTAACGCATTTTCTTTTTACCTTCAGTCCAATAATTAATAAAATCTTCTAACATATCTTTAGGGTAATCAAAAGTCATAACCTCAGCTTCAAATTTTTCCTTTATAGATATATTATTACTTGTAGTATTAATACTTGTAGTATTATCTTTGACTTTTAAATCAATAGGGCTATCTACTTTTTGTGCTATACCTATAATCCTTTTAGTAATTTGTTTATTTGAATTACGTTCTATTTGAATATTTATAAATCCTAATCTTTTTAAATCACCTATCCATCTTGACACCGTGTTTTTACTTACACTATACAATTCAGCAAAATAATTATTACTTGCAAAGCAGTACCCTGTCTTGCCACTTAGGGCTGTTATTTCACCATAAAGAAGTTTAGCATTGGGTTTTAAATTGGAGTACCTAACCTTCGCAGGTATAATAGCATAATAGTTAGGTTTTTCTTTCATATAACTTCTATTTCGTGTTGGTAATTTTGGAGTGCTAACTTACATAATTCTAATTGATTATAAAACTCTCTGTAAGAAACTTTTATGTCAGTTCCAAATTTACCTGAAGTAATACGAATAGTTGTTTGATGATTTGAACTGTGTTTAATGCCATTCTTTCTTAAATGTTCCCGTAAATTATATAGATCAATGAAAGTCTTTTTAGCTTCTTTTATATCCACATAAGCATTATAAACTTTGTTAAATATATCTCTATATAAAGGGAATGAAGAATAATTAGCTGAGTGTGTCCTCTCATAATGATTAATACTTGTCCTGTTTCTCTTTAATACTTTTGCAATTATATCTCTATGAGTATTATCTTCAAGTCTAGCTACCACACTCGCAACAGCTCTAGGTACTTGATATTCTTGTTTTCTAATTCTTAAAGCTAAAGAACCTTGTGGCAACCCCAATAACTTAGTAGTGAGGTTGCATAGGGTTTTAAAATTATCTTCTGCTGTCATCTTAGAAAGGCATTTCATTATCGGAGGGCATAAAAGCAGATGGTGGTTGTTCGTTACTTTTTTGTGATATTAAATAGCCGTCAATAGAATGATAATATTTACCTTTAAACTCTCTTGAATAAATGTTTACGCTTACATCTACCTCTCCACCTTCCTTTAAATCTCTTAGCTGCTTGATCTTATCGCCAAAAAATCCTATTACTACTTCTTTGTTATAATCACCCTTTTGTTCTACAAGTATAGATTGTCTTTGCCATTCTTTACCAGCTTTAGATACTCCACTTTCAATATCTAGTTTCTTAATTAGTTTTCCTTTAATTGTCATTTTTATTTATTATTTTAGTTATTACTCTTTTTAAAATCCTCTGCTTCATCTTCAGCAAACACTCCTAGCTCATAGAAACCTGTAAGTTTCAGGACTGCTCGGCTCATAGCTCTTTTCTCTGCCATTTCTAAGACATACCATGTATTACAATTACCATTTTTAAAATCTCCTTTTAAAGCAGAGCCAAATGTTTCAATAGTACAACCTTCTTTTGTAGCTGTTGCTTTAACTCCTGCAAAATTAGGTTCTGATTTTACTACTTCAAAATATATAGTAATGTTTTCAATAGCTTGTATTTTTTCAATACCACTTCGGGTGATAATAATGTAGTGTCCACCTTGATGTTTAAAGACATCATCTTTTGTGAGATTATACTTTATGTATTTCTCTTTTAGTGCTTCTGTTTTCATATTTTCTTTTTTAATTAATAATTGTGCTAAAAATACAAAATTTATTTATCTTGTATGTATTTAGTTAATTGTTCTTTAATATATTTTAAATGTTCAGTATCAATCCATTCTAAAAAATTATAGCTATCAAAACAGATTTGAAAGTCCTTTCCACATTCATCTATTCCTCTTAAATAAATTTCATTTTTATATACTTGGAATGAATTAATTTTTTTCATAGCTTTAACTATTAGTTCTTGCTCCTGTTCTAGTTCAGGCATCTCCACAAATTTATCTTCTAGTTCTTTTCTTGTTGGTTCTTCTAAAGGTATTGGTATCATATTAAATTAATTATTATTGGTTGATTATTATTAGTTTTATAGTGCATTCTCCAGCTTGGCTTTAAATCAATATCCCAACTGTCTTGTTGTTGCCATCCATAAGTTTTTAGCATTTCACAAAACTTATTATAGATTTGTAATTCAGTACCCACAACAACAACTGATCGCCTATTGTATTTAAGGTCATTATTTGCATAACCACAAATAGTTGGTAGTATAACAGGCACATATTGAGGTTTTAATAACCATTCTTCAGCTATGACTTTAGTATTGTCTAATGGCTTTCCTGTAACCCAAGATATCTTAGGTTTATTATAATCTACATAAGTAGAATATTCTAGGTAGTCTGCATCTTCTATTGTCATATTAGTAATTTAAATGTATATGTAATAATACTGACCCTAATGACAATGCAAATAAACCTATGCAAGTTAAATAGAATTTAGTGTTACTGATTTCTTTACTTGTATCTACTATCTGATACTTAGTGTAATCATTTTTAAAGAAGAAGTCTGCTGCTTCTTTTGCGTTTAACTCAAATGAGTGTCCGTGTTTAATGTTTTTAATTTTCATTTTCTTGATTTTTAATTATGGTACAAACATACAACAAATATTTGAATTAACAACATTATAAACAGAATTATTTACAAAGTTATTAACAATTTAGCTGTTAATAAGAAAATTAAAGAGAGATAAGAAGTATAATTACTATGATTAGTATATACATTATAAAGATACGTGTAGATTGATTTAAACGCATTATAAAGGCATTAAAAGATTAATAGGTAGTGTACCGTTATTAAGAATTACCGCAGCCCCAATTGCTTGTCGTTTGAAGTTTCTAGCATAAGCTGCTGCGTAGGTGTCTGCATTAACACCGCAACCTACCTGCATTCCAAATACTCTAAAGCGTTTTCCAACGAACCATTTGCAATATGCTTCAGTATGAGTATGTCCGCAAACGCTAGACATTAAATTGTTTTTTGCTTTGGTTTGAGCTTGACCACCCTCTCCGTGTTCGTAAAGGACATCATCATATACTACTGATTCCACCCAATTCCAATTAGGAGTTTTTAAAACTTCATTATAAGTTTTTATCCAAGCAGCAGGAATACCGCCTGTCATAGCTTTTCTAGCAGCCATTCTATCATGATTTCCAATACATACATCCGCATACTCAAAAGCATCATACCATTTAGCAACCTTTTCAATAGTTTTTTCAAGCTCTAAACCTGCCGACATTCCATCAGGATCAGGTTCATGGTAGCTAAACGCATGATTATCAAGGATATCCCCAATGAAGATTACTTGATTACAATTAAAAGTTTCGTATTGTTCTTGACACCATTCAAGGTAGCCATCAAGGCAGAATGGTTCATGAAGGTCACCGATAACTAGGACATTCCTAGCTTCGGTTTCCCTCATTTTTTCTAATGCCACAATTTCGTGTGGCTTTAATCTGTAACGATTATTTTTTGTTGATGTCTGCAACTCCTTGTCCTAGAATTAAAACTAAGAATGTTTGCCATACAGTTTCAGCAACATCTGCACCCCATCCAAAGTGTGCCATTAACCACGGAGTAACAATTCCTGTTACTGCATAGATGAACTTCTTGCTGTGTAGTATTTGTCCTAAAACTACGTTTGATAACCAATTTTTCATTTTATTTATTTTTTAAATTAATATTAAAGTTTATAAGATAGTCCTATATTAAAAGAACCTTCATCATCTTTTCTTGTATAGTTTGGTTCTACATAAAGATCATTCCAAACTTTAACAGACATTCCCATTCCTAAAGTCATGTTGTCTGCTGCATCTTCAGTAGGCATTTGAACTGATAAATATAGATTATCCTTTAAGTTGTATCTGCCCATGAAATCATAGTCATCACCATTCTGTTGAAGTCCTACCATTACGTCATCATTTAATTGATAACCTACACCTAAGTTAGAGGTGAAGTTATCCATACTCCAACTAGCACCTTCTTCAGGCATA
>VTLG01000872.1_pt1 | contig 27194 bp, 43 predicted proteins | sample 4694571 | NCBI WGS metagenome assembly VTLG01 (sample SAMN12604809, study PRJNA352737) | marine metagenome | biome: ENVO:00000447; feature: ENVO:00000209|ENVO:00000569|ENVO:01000036; material: ENVO:00002151; isolation source: viral sequences binned using virsorter ...
ACGCTTTGGACTTGTACACGGTGGTCTGGTTAGAGCAAGGGCTGCATTAGGAGGGAGGGCATTAGCTGAAGTTGTTAAACTTTTTAAAGGCGATCCATTAGCTGATTCTATTCTTGCTAATGTACAGAAGAATGGCTTCTCTCCACTGAAGGCGCAACGACTAGCTACTGAAATAAGAAGTACAATAAATTTAGATGATCCTGAAATAAACTCGTATGTAAATTTAAGAACTAATGTGCTACTAAGAGCAAAAGAAGATCGACCTTATGGAGCCATTGATACGGACGATAAGAATGTAGGTATGTTATATACACCAGATGAATTATCTAATTGGAATGAGTCTGAGAAGCTATATCAAAATAATATTCAGAAACTTGAAGAACCCGAAAGAAAGCTTCAACGATTATTACGAGAAGGAGATACACTAGATAAGGCTGAGTGGAGAGATAAGTTTGAAAACTATTGGTTCCAAGGAAGAAATGCTACTAAAGAAGATAGAAATAATTTCAAACATCTTTTAAAGGAATTAGATATTCCTAACTATATAGGGATACGACAACTCAGCGACCAGTTACCTAGCCGACCAAGTTACTCACAAAGAACCGTACCTTTGTCACGAGAAGAAAATCTCGATGAATTTCTAAAAGACTCTGTAGTAAAACATAAAGTTTACAGAACCACTTCTGGTGGTGGAGAAGAAGAGTTTGATTCTATGTTTGTTATACCAAGAGAAGTTGGACCTCATTTCGGAACGCTTGGAGTAGCTAATGATTTAGCATTAAGTATGATGACTATGAATATCCCAAAAGGAGGCGTAGGTACTCAATCTAGAGAGAGTATCATGGAAGCCTTTAAACAAGGTGAAAAGAAAATAGAAGAATCTTATCCTTTTATTATGGAAGGCTATATTAATGTCAGGAATCCTTTATATGTACCTAGAGACTTAGGAGGTTGGACAGCAGACTCTATATTATCTAAGACTCTTAATAATGAATTCACTCTTGCAAAATGGGTAAGAGAAAGCGAAGGTACTGTTGATGCAGAAGATTTAAAATATTTAAATAGTTTAACAGATAATAAGTTTTATGAGCATCTAGCAAAGCTTGCTAAAATGCTTGATCCTAACTTAGAGGCGAGTCGTTTTGATACTCAAGCATTTGATCTTTCTCCTTATAGGTGGGATAAAATAAATGATATGATGGGTGCTGATCCAAATATTTTTGTAGCTGGCTTTCTTGAAAAATTAAGTCCTGAAATTAAATTAAGAAACTGGCTTCAGTCTAAAGGGTTTGATAGTATTCAATATAGAAATGAGCATGAGCGTCCGTTTGCAGGAGAACCACCAGATTCTTTTATACTGTTTGATCCGACACAATTCAAATCCTCTGGAGCTTCTGAGTTTAATCCAAAGGATGTTAGAGATACCTATGCTGAAGGAGGAGAAGTAAGAGAGGGATATGGTATAGGCGGTGAGCTTTTTAAATTAGGAAAAGCATTATCGAAATCTAAAAAAGAAGATCCTATTAAAGCCTTTCATGGCTCACCACATGAATTTGAAAAGTTCTCTGTAGAACAGATAGGAACTGGTGAAGGTCATCAAGGATTTGGTTACGGTTTATATTTTGCTGAATTAGCAAAGGTTGGTAAACAATATAGAATGCCTCATGGTCCTCGTCCTGAAGATAATGATATTATTTTTGCTATGAATAGTGTTGATACAGAAGCAAGGCGTGAGAAGCGAACATTACAGGGTAACGAAAGAGCAGAGAGGGCGGCTACTCGTTTAGAAGAGTTAGCACAAGGTGAAGCACGTATAGGGCCAAACTTGACTGAGGAATTATTTGGAATTTCGGGTTGGGATCAGGGTGAGCAAGCAGCAAGAAGGATTTCAGAAAATGATGATCTTGTTAAGAAAATGAAAAAGTTTATAACTTCACCAAAGAATGAATTGGTTCCTGTTTTAGGAGAAGATCCTTTGACAAGAGCAGAGCTAGTGGATTTTGGTGTTCGTAGCACTGATGATACTAATGTTCTACAAGACAGTTTTGAAATTCATTTATCTTTTCGGCGTGACAAATATCGAAAGCTAATAAACTCAGCAGAGAAAGTTAGAGATGGCTATGATCCTTCAGGAAAACTTTATGAAGTCAACTTAGATGTAAATGATTCTCAATTACTCGATTGGGATAAGCTGATGGGTAAGCAACATTCAGCAGTTAAAAAGAGAGCTAGGAAATTACTTAAAGAAGTAGAGGACTTTAATAAAATAGTAAAGCGTCTTCATAAATTCACAGCAAAAGAAACAGGAATGCGGCAACAACTTTCTAAAGTTATGGATAAACTTACTCTAAGACCAATATCAATGGAGGCATTTAATGAGCTTTCTGTTCCAGAGTTTCTACGAATACTAGAAGGAACTTGGAAAGGTATAGCTCCTTGGGGAGAAACGGCTCAAAAGAGAAGAAGCATAAGGGCTGCTAACTCAGAGAAATTAAGTGAGGCTGGCATTAAAGGAGTTAAATACTATGACGGCTTCTCAAGAAGAAAGAAAGAAGGGAGTCGAAACTATGTAATCTTTGATCCAAGAGTTATTGAGATTTCTAAAATACGAGGAATTTCAATACCTTTTGCAGCGGCTCTGTTAGCAAAGCAGGATGATGATGATAGTGATCTATAAATACTTCACAGACGAAGAACTAGCTTGTAGTCATTGCAATAAGATGTATATGCACATGGGCTTTATGAGGAAGATAGAAGAATTAAGAGAACTCTTAGGCTTCCCCTTTATCGTAACCAGCGGGTTCCGGTGTCGGGCGCACCCTATAGAGGCCCGTAAGGATTCTCCAGGGCCACATACTACAGGGCAAGCCCTAGATATTAATGTATATGGCAACAACGCTCACAGGCTCTTAGACGCGGCTCTAAGGGCAGGTTTTAATGGTGTCGGTATAGCTCAGAAAGGAGGTCATTCAGAACGCTTTATACACCTTGATGATCTAAGTAATTCTGATGCTCGTCCGAGACCTACGGTGTGGAGCTATTGAAACCCAGATTATATTAATTACGGAGCTACTTAAACAGAAGCAACGTAAAGAAGAGGAGCTAGAATATTATCATAATGAATTAGCGCAGTTAAAACTAAAGGCTGAGATTGTCGAAAAAGAATTAGAGATGACTCGGATGATTATTGACTTAATTGAAAATGAGAGGATTCGTACAAAATAGTCTGCTACTAATTTTAGTATTAGGATGCGTGTCTATACCCAATGATTCAATTGAGATCGCAAGAAGAGAGGCAATTAAGAGTATTGAAATGGGCTGTTTAGAAGATGTTTTTTGGGGGATGCAACCAGATTATCCACTAACAGACTATACCACATATAGAATATGGATGGAGATGGGTGGTTCTGGACCCTCCCCCGATGAGTGGTGTAGAGAATATGCAAGGAGTAAAGTACCATGAAGAATAAAGAATTACATCAAAGAATTTTATATCCCGTAACTCGTGTCCGTTGTGGTTCGGGAGGCGGTAGTGGCGTACTTGTTTATAGTAAGCCAGATCCTAAAACTAATAAGTACATTAACGTTGTGCTTACTTGTCAACATGTTATCGCTGATGCTATTAAACTTGAAGATCGTTGGGATACAGTATTGAAACGAGAAGTTAAAAAGGATATTATGGAGGAGGTTGCTGTAGAGATTTTCCAATATGATGATTCTACAGTTGTGTCTTCTAATTCTACACAGGCTCAGATTATAGCTTATGATGAACACCACGATCTCGCAGCTTTGAAATTGAATAATAATCATAAGATGGAGGATACAGCTTCTATTTTACCTAGAGATGAGATAGAGGATCTAAGATTATTTGATCCAACGTGGACAAGTGGCTGTAGTTTACTACACGATCCCTTTGCAAATCCTGGGACACTGACTTATCTACGTGAACTTATTGAACAGAAGTCCTATATTATGACCAATGCTTCGAGTGTGTTCGGAAACTCTGGAGGTGGTCTATTCCACGGTGATAAGGGCCATCTCTTAGGCCTCACAAGCCGTATAACCTCTATGCAGCTAGGCTTTGGTCTTGATGTGATGACATGGATGGGTTTTAGTACACATCCAGAACGCATGTATGAGTTCTTTGATCATCAAGAATTGCAGTTCTTGTACAATGATAACGATACGTTTGATGCTGGACAGAAGCGTAGAGAAGCGAAACGTAAGAACGCTATTAAAAACTTTTTAATGTCAGGACAAGATTTAGGAGAAGATAAGGAAGAAAATACAAAAGAAGAAGCACTTCAAAGTCCTCCTAATGAGGAGCATGATCCACTATGACAGATATTAACAGCGAAGTTACAATATTATATACTGATGAGTTACTAGATATGGTTTATCGTATATATGCGAAGCATCAAGGGAAACATAACGTTCCTTTTATAACTTTAGAAAATTTTAAAGATATGTTTGAGGAGCAGCAGACTGCAATATATCAACAACAAATGGAAGATATGAGAAGGCTATTTGAAGATGATCCCAATAATAGATTCCCTAACTAGACTTGCAGGAACATGGCTAGAAGGCCGTGTAGCAAAGACTAAGGCGAAGGCTGAAGCTGAAGCCACAGTACTTATTAAACAGGCTGAGAGTGCTGCTGATTGGGAAGCTGCAATGGCACGTAATAGCGGCCAAAGCTGGAAAGATGAGTGGCTTACACTACTCTTCAGTATACCTTTGATCATGTGCTTCATCCCTTCGATGGTTCCGTATGTTCAGGACGGGTTTGAAGTCCTCGGAAATATGCCTGATTTTTACCAGTATACTTTGTCTGTTATTGTAGCAGCATCCTTTGGTGTCAGATCGGTAATCGGTATAATGAATAAGAAGAAACAGAATTAGTTTTATTTAACTGATCTTATATCTATCCTCTGACTTTGTATAAGCTTTTCAGAATATTTCGAAATGAGTTCTGCATGTACAAACACTTGATCTAGTAATCTACGAGAGTCTTCTCCTGTCTCTACATTTTCTAAAGCTAATGAGAGATGAGAGATTACTTCAGCATTAGTCCTCATAATAACTTCTTCCTCAGTCAAGTTTGGTGGTAGCGGGAAATCAATTTCTGGCATCATACATATCTCCTTTATTTAAAAGCATCTAATTCGGACTCAAGATAATCATGTAGTCCTTCTAATTTCACAAGACCTTCCTGTAAAATTTTCTTAACAATGGTTAAGTCTTCTCCTGCAAATACTTTGTGGACATCCTCTAGTGGGAGCCTACTTAATTCTGTCATAAGATTACCCTTAGAATCTACAAGTATTTTAAATGATAAAATATTTCCTTCTTTAGTATTCATCATCTTTATAAAGTTCCGCAAAAATTATATTTTCTTGATTACCTTTAAGACCTGCCTTTTGATAGGCAGTTGCACGACCTTCAAAAAAGTTCTGATGTTCGACCCCTAGTATTTCATCTACCCAAGGTAAAGGATTATCTCTAACATCATAATTAGTTTTCAATCCTAGCTGTAGTAATCTCCTGTCTGCAATGTACCGATTGTATGCATACATTTCTTTTTTTGTCAAACCTGGAATATCTCCCATCTCAAATACAAGATCAAGAAACTTGTCCTCAAGATCTACCATGTCTCTACAGATCTGGTAGATTTCCTTTTTAAATTTATCTTCCCATATATCTATATTCTCATGGATGAATTCTCGAAACAATCTAGTCATTGCTTCAACGTGTAAAGATTCATCTTTAATACTAAATGCTACAATCTGTCCCATACCTTTCATCTTACCAAACCTTGAAAAGTTTAATAGTATTATAAAGCTACTGAATAGTTGTAGTCCTTCAGTAAATGCAGAGTAAACTGCCAACGCTTTAGCAATGGATTCTTTATTACTAATAGAGACCTTAAAAGTATTTACATATTCATGTTTCTTAGCCATATCCTCGTATTCAGAAAAAGCTTTATATTCTACTTCAGGCATACCAACTGTATCTAATAATAAACTATAAGCATGTTGATGAATACTTTCCATATTAGCAAAGGCACCCATCATCATACGTGCCTCCGGCTTCTTAAAGATACGCATATATTTATCTACATATCCTGCACCAACGTCCACATCTGATTGTGTGAACAGCCTGAATATTTGTGTCAGTAAATTCCTTTCGACATCGGTTAGAACTTCTGACCAATCCTTAACGTCAGTGTGTAGTGGAACCTCTTCGGGTAGCCAATGCATCTTGTTCTGTTCGAGATAATAATCAAACATCCAAGGATGATCAAAAGGTTTGTAATAACTTCTAGTACCTAATAAACTCATTTATTGTTCTCCACAGGAAAGCAGTTAAAGTTTGCGGCCACAGTCCTACGTTCTCCTTCACCTCTAAAGGGATAAACTGTATGCTGTAACCAAGAAGGAAAGAAATATATTGTACCTACTTTAGGCTTACACATAGTAGCATATGTAGGCTTTAATATTTCTTTATCTCTTGTCGAGTTTCTACCATAGAAAAATTCTAAGAAGCCATCGGAACAACCTGAAGCATTGTAATAACTAAGCTTCCCTTCTTCAGACGGATCAGTTAATTTAGAAATCTGTTCTGGAATTTTAGTCCAAGTAGTACAACTAACACCCATAGCTGTCTTGGTTCCATGATCGTGAAGTGGATTGTAATCTCCTTCGTAGCTATGAACTGACCATAGTTTATCTATATCTATTTGTCTATCGCCAACCAGCGTTTGTCCTGTCATACCTAAAAAGTCTGCTACATATCTGGCAGCTATACTGCAAAGATCTATCCTAACTTCCTCCAATTCTTCACACTCATGATCCATAGTAAGCTGTTCACCACCATGTATCTGACCAACTAATGTGTCGGCGGCAGTTATACGATCTTTATTTTTTAGTAACTTATCTAAATACTTATTCAAAGAGTCAATCATTTCTTTAGGAATCTGTGCTTCCATTAAAAATACGGAAGGTAGGGTCAGCATTTTATATGTTAGTTCACTCACTCTATATCATCTTGGTATCGTATGAAGTACTCTAGTGCTGTCAGCTTTTCTTCTGCTTGCGCGATCTGACCAACCAGTTCATCCATAGAATCTATGATATGTGGGTGATCTCCAACGGCTACAGGATTTTCAAAATAGTTTGAAAGTTCTGCTTTAGCTATCGCTATTTCTGCCTTGTATCTATATTGTAAAGCTTTGTACTTCATATACTACCTCATAATTTTAAATAAATTGCTAACAGAACCATAAATACGGCAGCTAGTTCTATGCCTAGAATAGTATGATACCATATCCAACGAACTTTGTACATTCTTAATTCGATTTGTCTATCCTCCTGTTGAAGTTCATAGTCCTCAACTACTTGCGCCCATTTCTTTAATCTATCCTTCACAGCTTAAACACTCCACATCTTCAAGGTTAATCCTTGGTATTTTAATACTAACATTCTCCGCTCCTCGAACTGAATCTGATCGTAAATAATAAAGCGACTTCAATTTATGAGCCGCTGCCCAATGAACATCGTTTACATACTGTAAGAATTCATCATGTATTTCTTGTTCTGTCGTTGTAGGTGGAGGGACAAAGAAAAGATTTACGCTCTGACTTTGACATAAAAAAGGCTGTCTATTTTTAGCGTGTTCTATTACCCATAATTGATTTATTTCGGGGGCTGTTTTAAATACTTCTCTTTCATCTTCATCAAAGATATCGATTAAGTGTTGAATAGAACCTTGATGACTTACAATATCTGACCAGAGATCAGCCCTCTCTTTAGCCTTCAATCCTTTTTTAATCATAATCTTTTCTAGAACTTTATTCTTTACTTGAAACGATCCCGATAACGTTTTGTGTGTATAAACATTAGCCCGCGATGGCTCAATAGAAGGACTCGTTCCGCCACATATAATGGAAGAAGAAGCATTAGGAGCAACAGCCAATAGATGAGCATTGCGCTTACCACTGCCAGCCATATCAGGAGCTTCCCCCCTATTTTTAGCCAAGTTAATACTTGCTTCAACGGCGGATTGTTTAATGGATTGGAAAGCCTTGTGATTAAAGCTTGAAGCGTATATTTCTCCAAAAGAAAATCCACGATTCTGTAAGTAACTATGAAACCCCATCGCTCCAAGTCCAATTGAGCGTTCTCTATATGCCGAATAAGCGGAACGTGTAAACCCTTCTTTACCTTCTCTAACATAATTTTTAAATCTCCTAAAGTTGGCGTTGTAATCACTTTCTAAAACCTTTGTATCTACTACACTTTCTATAAAATATTCTAACACATTATCAAGCATCGTTACAAGATCAGCTATAAACGGGAGACCTGATTTAGACCACTCATCATAGTATTCTAAATTTACACTAGACAAACAGCACACTGCGGTGCGTTCTTCATCAGTAGCTAATGTTATCTCTGAGCATAAATTACTTTGTTGTATTTTTAATCCTAAGTTCTTTTGTTCTTTCGGAAGATATTCATTGCATGTATCTATATTAACAATATAAGGTTCTCCTGTTTCAAATCTTGTTTGAATTAATTGCCACCATAAACTCCTAGCACTTATAGTTTTTAAACATTCTAAAGATTTAGGATCAATCAACCTCCAAGGCTGATCTTCTTTTACGGCCTGTAAAAATTCATTTGTAATTAGAACACCGTGGTGTAAATTTAAACTCTTTCTATTTAAATCACCACCCGTAGGTTTTCTCATAGCTATAAACTCTTCAATTTCAGGATGATCTATATTAGAGTATGCCGCATAGCTACCACGCCTTGTAGTCCCTTGATTAAAGGCAAGCATCTCACTATCTACCATATGCATGAAAGGAATAGATCCAGTAGATTTACTACCACTACTAGTAGATACACCATTACTACGGACATCACCCCAGTAACCTCCAATACCTCCACCAGCACTAGCAAGCCAACCACATTCTTCGTAATGTGAAAACAATCCTTCTCTAGAATCTGGTACATAATTTAAAAAACAACTAATAGGTAATCCACGAGTAGTCCCACCATTTGATAGCAGGGGCGTGCTGAACATAAACCAAAAATTACTAGCATATTCGTACAATCTCTGAGCTAAATCATAATCTGTTTCACCTTTGTATGTTGCACCAAACACAGCAGCCCTAGCAAATGCCTGTTGAGGAGACTCTTCATCCTCCCACAAATAACGATCACGTAAAGTAGCGAGACCAAAATCTTCAAGATTTTTATCTCTATTATAATTTACTATTAAACCCAAGTATTGCTGTAGTCCAACTTTAGGTAGCGTCTTTGAGATCATCTACATCATCCTTATATTTTAACTCTTCTTTTCTAAGTTTACGAGATTTTTTATTTCTAGAATTATTAGCAGATTTTTTTCTTTTAATAAATTTAGAAAGTCGTTCTGTTTTTCTGTCCCAAGACATTGTGATCCTCCATAAATTTAACAAGTCTTTTCTCATACCATTCAGCTTTATTTAAATCTTCAATACCATTCTTGTATCTAAATCTCCAACGATATTTTGTAGAATTACCACGAAGATACCCTATGTATTCTTCAACAGATAGCATTGCTTCAATAGCATCTATACACTCAGTCTGCCCCTGATTATAATGTATCGGACTATTAACATTATTATACTCATCTATTTTTTCATTAACTTTATCAATTTGTTTTGTTTTATGTTTGGCCTCGCGAACTAACTGACCATCAGTTTTAAATGTTTTATCAAATTTCTTGGCAATCTCATCCCATTCTTCAGGCGTAGCATCATCAATACTAGTCATCTTTTTTCCTTAAAAATTCTTCACTCTGTCTATAAGTTTCATCTATCCAACTACTAGGTAGACTCTCTTCAGAGAACCACCTAAATTCATTAGCCCATGCCCACTCTCCATGTGATCTTTTAGTACCATCTTTACGTCGCTTTGCTTGAGGCATAGGCGAATTAGGTTCTGCAAATAAGAATACAAGTTCCATGTTTTTAGGTAGAATCTTTTTTATCCATACATATTTATTATATTCTTGATAATCCCAAAATCTTCCTTTGGATTCTAACAGTATTGTCTTACCTCCTACCTCCTTAATAAAGTCAGGATGATATGTATGCTTTATTATATAATCTACTGTATCTCCATGATGCTGCCACTCTTTAAGTAAGCCTTGGTGTAAGACATATTCCCAATTAGAATCATAGCCTTTAACTATGTCCTTTTCAACTGGTCGTTTTTTTCTCTTCTTTCTTATCAAGAGTTTGCTTCCTTTTCAATGTCATCCATAGATATATTTTCAATTTCAATATCTTTAAATTTTTTAATTATTCTTTTAATATATTTCTTAACCCATTTTGGATGATAAGAATTTAAATTCAAGCGCATGTTATTAACATAATATGTTTCTTCTGGAAGAAACTGAAGAAAATTATTCGTTGATATCTTCTCCGCCTCTTCTGGAGGAAGCATATCTTTTAACCAAGAAGTTAAAAGAATTCTTACTTGCCTATTGATACGTGTACTACGCTTAGAATTCACTAGTAATTTCTTCGACACGAGGAGTAGACACTACCTTAGTTAAATACTGTGGCCCTTTGGCATATTTAAAGACTCGTAAATCTTCAAAGCATTTAAACTTAAAGGGACAATAAACACAGTTTCTAGCAAGACGCATATTACCTTTTGAGCCATCGGGAACGGGATCATAGCAGAGCGGTGGAGGTGTGTCAAGTTTCAGTTCTCGTTGAAGTCCTTCGATCATCATACGTGTTACTGGCTTATCTAATTCTTCAGGTCGGTACAAAGTAAGCTCACCAGACTCTTTATTGATAACAAGTAGCCCTCCATGATTAGTACCTTCAGCATTTTCATAGCCAGTTAACTGTGCTATATAACCGAAGGGGTCATCCTCTCTTAGAGTTTCGTTTTTAAATTTAGCAAAACTAAATCCTGATGCAGACTTTATATCCACTACTTCATTATCTATCTTACAATCTATATGCCCTTTAATACCAGAAACTTCTACCTCCTTTTGCTCATCCGTCACCTTATGTTTTGCTAATCTAACTAGCATCAAAACAATTTCTTCAAGCAGATGTCCATAAAGAAATTTAATAAAAGTATGTGGAGCAATAGCTCTATCTTCTCGTTCATATTTATTTTCAAACCAAAGCTGTCTTGCTGGCTTACCTATATTAGACATGCGTAAACTAAACTTCTTATTACGCTCGGCTGGTGTAGCCCATTCCTTTATAACTTTCTTTATTGATTCACCGACCTGATCAATTAATACATCATCTATATCTAATGGTTCATTATTAGACAGGTACGACAAAGAAGAATAAATATCCTCTACTAAAGTATCAAGCTGCTTTTGTGCCATTTAACATTCTCTCTATAGTTCTTATGTATGCTTTTAATTTAGGGAAACTAATATCAAACCACTCCCCTTTTCTAGGGACTTTAAAATCATCTAAAGTTTCATGTATTTTATTCTCGGCCCAACGTCTGTCATTGAAGTGAACTTTATATTCTAACTTATAATCCCTGAACGGACTGCCAGTTTGATAGTTCTTTAATCTATCTTCAGCATCAATTGCCATCCCTACTTTTAACCACCCGTCCCATGCTGGATTTGATATAACATATATCTCACCTTCAAGTACATCTTTATATTTAGATAAAGCAGAAAATGCTGCATCTTGAAATGTTTTATATCTTCCAGGTTTATGTAAAGGATGTATCTTAGGAATATATTTACCGCTGACAAACATTCTAGTTTCATTCTTTTTTATGTGTGAGTCGAGTCTTCTTTTTCCTCCATCTTTACAGCCAACATACCACCACTCATCATCCAACCAAATTACATTTTTATTAGTGGGTATCATACCAGTTATCTCCTATTTTATATTCAGCATCCAAGGGACAATTAAGTTCAAAAGTTTCACCAGCCTTTTTAATACACTCTATACCAATATCACCTGTATGAGGAGCATCTGAGTTTATTACTTCAATCTGCCACTCATCGTGTACATTAGCAACAAACCAAGCACATAAGTTTCTTCTTTTAATTTCTTCATAAAACAATACAAGTGCTTTCTTCATAACAATAGCACCCGCTCCTTGTAGCAGGGAATTTAGTGCAGCATGTTGGCTACGAATAAATATCTTACGACCATCTAAACCTTTCAGGTATCCTCTTGTTGACGCTCGCGTAACTCTATTTCTAAGATTCTCGAATGATGGTAAATTATTGAAGAAATGTTCTCTAATTCTTTTGCCATCTGCTTTAGTTCCTCCAACCACGCTCCCAAGTTTTGCATCTCCTGCTCCGTATAAGAGGGCATAGATGAAAGTTTTAGCCTGAGTTCTTGATTCAAGCCCTGCAAGTTTTTGATTAGTGGAGTGTATGTCTCCGTTAACGATTTCATTTGTAAACTCCTTATCCTTCATATAGTGGGCTAACATCCTTAGTTCAAGACCGCTAGCATCTATACCTAATAATTTATGACTAGGAGGCACAGTCCAGCAAGCCCTACATTCTTTTCCATACGGAGAAGATACGCTAGGAACTTGGGCTAGGTTAGGATCTCTATGTGTCATGCGCCCTGTTATTGTTCCATTATGATTAACAAATCCATGTACTCGCCCGTCTTCTTGTACAGCTTCATACCATGCAGATACTTGAGCTATTCTTTTTTGCAACATTAAATATTCTGCAATTAGTTTAGCTTGTGGTATACCTTTAATTTTATTAAGTGTTCCTTCATCTACAATTGGCTGACCAGTAGGTGTAAACTTGTTAGGCTTCCAACCAAAATTTTTAAGATACTCACCTATTTGTTTGCGAGATCCTAAGTTAAACTCTTGTACTGTAGTTCTAGTTATAATACACAAACCTAAATTTCCAGTAGCTCTTTTTTTACAAACTGTATCATACTCTTCTGGCGTTAGTCTAAAACGTTTGCCCGTCGTACTAGGAGCTACCTTAGATATCTTTCCTCCCTTTGTATATTCTGGCGTGAGTACTATTTCATTAGGCTCATTTCCTTCATAGTATTCTTCAAGTACTTCAGCTTTGACATCTCCCATGCGTTCGACAAGTTGTGCCAAAAGAAGAGAGGCTTTCTTTTCATCTAATACAAATCCTTTATCACGTTGCTCATTTAATATAAAAGATGTTGCATGTTCAAGATCAACTGACTCACGAGAGAATCCTTTACTCTCTGTTTTCAAATGTCTATAAACTAAAGTATTTAATTCCACGTCAGCCTTACAATAAGAAAGCATCTCATCGGAATAATTTTGGAAGTCCGGCTTATCTTTCTTATGCGTACTCAAACGGTAGCCCCAAGATTCTAAACCATGATTACCTTCACGAACAGGATTAAACAACCTAGACAATACTAATGTATCTACTATTTTCTTCTCTGACAAATCGTATCCCACAAGTCTTTTAATGACAGGTATATCAAAACCTATTATGTTATGCCCAATAAGTTTGTCTGCTTTATATAAAAATTTTACTCCTTCTCTTATTTGAGACGGTCCATATAAATAAAATTTAGAAGTATCTACATCTTGCGCTACAATACACCAAATTTTAGTAGCTTCTAAAGCGTCTGTCTCTATATCAAATACTAAATTTACCAAGGTATATCATCCTCTATTGTGAGTGAGTCTTCAATATCCATATCCACTTCAGATAATCTTCCCGTTTCAGAATCATAAGTTAAGTGAGAAGCCATACCCACATCTCCAGTATATCGAGACTTCAATATTCTAAGATGCGTTGTGTTAGCTTCCAATGGATCGTCCGATTGCTGGTTTCTTTCTAAGGCTATCACACAATCTGAGAGTTGAGCAATAGATTGTGAACCTCGTAAGTGACTCAAGTTCACTTCGATACCGTTCTCATGTCCTCTATTACCATCCACTCTTCTTAAATGACAGACAAGTAATACACCTGCGCCTGTCTCTTCAACAAGTGATCTAAGTCTCGTCATAATATTGTCGATAGCCCTCCGTTCATCTCCTTCTACTAACGAAGATACTAACATATGTAAATGATCTACAACGAGCCAACGACAATTACAACCTATGATCATAAATCTTAGCTTAGAAAATACTTCTTCGACATCATTTGCCCCGAAGTGTGCATGTACCCATACTCTATTTTCGTCGGCTGTTTCAAATACTGAATCAAAATATTCATCGAGTTTTTCTCTAGAGTATTCCTCTCGTACTTGATCTATATATAATCTAGCATTAGCCTCGATTGAAAGGATACCATCTACTGTCCTCCTCCAATCTTCTTCTAGTGCCATGACGCCTACATTATCAGTTGTATGTTTAATGAGCCAGTGTTCTAATTCACGAGTGACACTAGATTTACCTAACCCTGTGCCTCCTGTAAATGTAACAAGCTCACCTTGTCTCATTCCATATATCTTTTTATTTAATCCACTCCAAGGGTAAGGAACAGATTCTTTTTTCTCACGATCATGAAATTCTTCACGACGTTCAGCTATGTTTAACACACCAGATGGTGTATATAATTTAGCATCCCACCATGAACTGACATACTTTTGATGCATGTTTTGTCTGAGCATATCATTAGCATCTTTAAAACCTTCTGGCAATGAGAGTATCTTTGCCTTCCCAGGTTTTAATATACGCGCAGTTTTCTTAGCAGCAGCCTTACCAGCCTTATCATTATCAAAATTAATAACAATATTATCGAATGTTTCTAAGAATTCTAAATTCTCTTTGACATCTTTAACTGCTCCTGCCGCTCCACTTTTAATAGAAACTACCGGCCATTTAGATCCTAGTAATTCATAAGCGGCCATAGCATCACATTCACCTTCAGTAATTGTAATATATTTACCGCCCCTTCTAAATAACTGTTGACCAAATAAGCCAGTGCCACTTGCTGTACCTTCCCATTTAAAGTCTTTAGTATTAATATCCCTAACTTTATATCCAGCTATTTCATTCTCAATATAATAAGGATAACGATGCTTTAATATTTCACTACTGGTATTTTGTTGTGCTTTAACTCCATATTTTTTAGAAGTATCTAAACTAATATCCCTATCAGTAAGCTCAATAAATTCTCCTGCTGAAGTATTCATCGTATTATTTTTATGAACTTTAAAATCAACTACTGACTCAGTACCTCCTTCATAATTTTTAAAATAAGTCTGACAACTAAAACACCATGCAGACCCATCTTTATTTACAGCCACCGGATCACTACCACCACATTCAAAACATGGTAGGTGAGTTTTTACGAACGACATCAATCCTCCTTAGTTTCTGAATCCTCATTAATTTCTACCAAAGCTTCATCATCTAAATTAGACTGCATAACTTCATTCAAATGCAGTCCTGCTGCCTGTAAAACAGACAGCCTACGATTGAGACCATTCACTTCATTATTAACTTCAACTAATAATTGAAAGGCTTGTTTAGCTTCATCAGGTAATTGCGTAACATCATATGCTCCGCTCTCATTAGTATAAACAAACCTGGATTTATTTTCTTCTTCACTCATAATTCATCTAACTCCTCTAATTCTGCTTCAAGTTCAGAACCATCAGTACTAAACTCTATAAGCTCTAATACTTGAAGTGCTTGAAAATCTAAGCCCTTAAAAGTTTGACCACTTCTATTGACTTCCCATTCTTTGAACTGTACTTTTACACGAGAACCATTACCTATATTAATATCTAGTAGGTTCTTTTGACGGTCAAAGAGTTTAGGTGCTGTACGGATCATACCATTAGGACCATTAACATTTCGCCTAATGATAAGAGCAGGTCCCTCATCCATATCTTTAACAGTGAATCCACGATCTTTAAAAGCTTGAGCAGTCTCTTCATCGACCACAAGATTAACTGTATATTTTGGTTCGAATCGCGTATTAGGTGTCGTTACACTGGCCCAATAAGCTACACCTTCTTGTACTGGCATATAATATCTCCTTTTATATTAATGTTTTATAGCCAAGCCCGAAACGTCAGGCTTGTGGCGACGTTAGCACACTCGAATCAGCGTGTCAAGCACCAGCGTATCCAGCGTATCCAGCGTATCCAGCGTATCCAGCGTATCCAGCACTAGATACTCGCTAGATGTTCAATAAATTTTGGGATCGAATTAATTATTTCAGCATCATCTAGGGGTATCATATTATCATTGCCGGATGTTTCTAAATAGCCATAGAAACGCTGTATAAGGTTATGTTTAGTAGGACATCTGACACCCATACATAGGACAAATGCTCTTGAATAGGCATCCTCGACACGCTCATAGTCTGTTAGTTTAATCTCGCTCATGTTTAATTTTCCAGTTTTCATTGAACATACATAGCCGTATTGTACCATAGTTAGTCTCGTATGCAAATTGTGCTGACAATAATTGAACTACTTTTCCTTCGTATATATTTAAAGATAATGGACAGGTATGTAATATAACATCACCTAAATTAGGTTTCTTCATCGTGTTTTAGTGTAAACCTATAGTCACCCTCACTCATTAATTTTAACTCATGACAGAATGTAGTCTCTGGATATTTTTCTTGAATCTTTTTAACGATAGTATCTATCGCGTCATAGCCAAAGTCGTATCTATTTAATTCTTCTTCAAGAACCTTAACTCTTTTATCTAAAGTTTTAGCATACTCAAGAAATAGTAAGGCTAATTCATGTTCAATCGTCGCCATTATTACTCCCCCTAAATAAATTACTAGCGGATATTACATTGTCCACAGTTTTAGAAGTTATGGGATAATCACCTTCGACCTCTTTTAAATATGTCGTAAGTATTTTTATCCTGAGTACTGTGTTGGTCATGCCATGATTTTTCAGCGATATTAAAAACGAATAACATAGGCCACAATAGCAACCACCGCTCTTACTAAAATGACATGGTTCAGGAGCTATTACTTCATCACCAGAAAAAAATGGTGCGCCACATATATCACATTCAGGATCACCTTGGAAGTAAGTATTTTTAGCCATATTAAATCTCCGTCTTAGCCACAAAATCTAATCTTCTACGTTGCCATTCATCCCATTTTTTATCGACCACTCTATCATCTCCGATGTCATCTAGCAGATTAAATACATCATCGTAATCTAACTCACAGGCTTTAAAGAATGTCAAGTGATTAAATCTAGGATTCTGTTCATATAATAAATTCGCTAGAGATCCAACAACTTGCATTAATAAATCATGTCGAGTCTCAGTACCCGACCATAATACTACATCATTTCTTAACCACCGAGCCAGTATTTCATAGTCTTTTCTAGTCATTATAAGTCCTAAAGTTAAGCCACACGACCAATAGAATATACATCGAAGTCAGCCCAAATAAGATCGCTACATTGATCCCGAACATCTCGTATATAAAATAAGTACAACCAAACATTATATAATCCATCATTCATCTACCTCCTCCTCATCATCGTGTATATTATCTACAAAATTATCCCATCTTTTATTGGCAATAATAATAGCCTCCTCATCAGAGTAGCCCTCATTTAATGCATCTTGGACTAATCTTTCCATTCTTACTTCATTATTAATACTTGACAAGCGTACACCCCTTATCTTTCCTGGTCTATAAATCCATACATCCTCCCATGTTAGTTTAGGATGCGGCCATTTTCTAGCGTAATCACCTATGATATCATCATTAATCATTTGGAAAGTTCTTCTTAATATAGCATTTAGCACAAACATAAGTGCCTTTCTGAACAACTAATGCAGGCTCATTACAATACCAACATTTAAAAGGATATGAATGTGGAGATATTGGACCTCCATTATATAATTTATAAGTAGACGTATAATTTTCATCGTCTTTCATTTACTTTCCTCTCTATTATTTTATGATCCCATTGTTTAAAAAAATTTCTAAAGATTTCATTAGTCTCACAATCTCTACAAATTTTAATTTTATCCCCTGTTATAGCTCTAGCTTTTCTAGAAGTAGTAGGTAATTGAGTACCACACCTATTACATACACCTCTATATATTTGTTTCATTATTTACTCCCATATAGTGGCGGCAAGGTTCTCCTTTTTGGCAAGGGTAAAGCCACCTTTTTAAATACTTAGATAGTATACCGCCGTCCCTTTTATAATTGCGGCCTTTTAATGACGTGCCGCAGGTCATTTTTAAACCCAACAAATTTAGGGGGTAGGGAGTAGATTATTTGTTGAGTCTAAGGAAAACATAAACCTCCCTTTTTTGTGGATGTTTATACAAGCTATACTTACCTTTCAAGTAAGCAGCAGCAGCAGCTTGGACACGGTTTTTATACTTCTCAGGTAATTCAAACCACTGTCCAGTTTTCATGTTGAGCATGAAATTTCTCCAAGTATTTTCATGGTCGTGTACATAAATACTTCTTGGAGCAGGAGCCTCTTTAATTTTAAAATTAAGATTCATAATTAAGCAGCCTTAATATAAGGAAAGTTAGTTTTAATTACTTCGCGGCCTCTATCTGCTCGCTGATGAGAGATGTATGCAATATTATCTTGCGACTTCTCTCTAATAGCAGGAGCATGAGTAGACCAATCAGTAATCGTATTATATGCAGCCCAGTAATTCCTTCCCATTGTTCCTGAGTAATGCTTTGCCCATCTGTCCCACAAATACATCAGTGAGTTATTATTATATACTCTCGGGAGAGTCATTAGCTCAGTCACATTAGCTTCAGGATTCTCTTTTAAGTATCCTTCAACATACTTAGATTTAGCTATTTCTGCAAACAATTTAAATGCAGGCAGAGTATCTAATCTTTCATCAGACCATTCGTGCCATAACTCTATTTCGTTTTCAAAAGTTTCAATGGCAGTACCAAGTATTCTGGCAGAATGATTGATGTCCAAATTCTTAGTGTGCCTCGCTTTATAAACAGTTACTGCACCACTCACAAATATCTGATGATTTAAACAAGCCCCTTGATTTGCACCAAAGGAAGCAAGATAAGACCAGACACCATTAAGAGATGTTAAATGTAACATACTTAATGTTGCGGTATCACCACTTGGCGTATCGTATTTATGTTCTGGCAGATTATGCCTTACATAACACATTGCACCATTATGAGACACCTCAATATCTTCAGAGATATTATTTAGATTCAACGGAGAACGTTCCAAAGTATTACGTGCTGTATCAATCATACTTTTATGACTCACAACAGAATAGTTTTTACCATGAACACCTAACTCATCACCAAGATCAGTACGATACACGGTAATTTTATTGGATGTTCTTACATTCCCGTTCTCAGTTACATAATTTAACGGCACAGCTTCTACATCAAAATCTGCCGGACCGTACCCATTACTTCTGAGCTTATCTATATCTGAAGATCCCCTAAATAAATTAGTTATACTAGACAATATGTCTACTCCTATAGTTAAAATTAATTACCTTTCGATAACCCGTTAAGACTAACACGATTGGATCAGTGAATCAACACTTGACTTACCAATCCGAACATGCTAGTATCTCTCTAAAGAAACTTTAAAGAAACATAAGAACAACATAAGATATCCTTTAAAGATCTTTAAAACTTTTAAAACCTCCTATAAAAAATAATACATCAAACCAATAGATGCACAAGAAATGAATATTAAAACAAACATTACATTAATAAAGCTATGCTTCTTCAATTAACATTAGCCCTCCAAGTTTTTGGAAGATCTAAAACTAACCACTGATTTGTTTCGATCTCACAATTATCTCGGACAAGACTATCGGATACTTTATAACACTTACTAAGATCCTTAGTGAAGATACATTTAGGATGAGTATATGTTTTACCATCATCTGCCAATACTCCAAAAGTATAATGCTCTCCATCAATACAATTTAAAACAAACTCCTTAACATTCCTAATCATATTGAATGCTCCACGTCTCTCATATATTTATCTGTTTCAGTTAATAGCTCAACCCTATATTTAGGACGACAACGCCACCATCTTTTAAACTCCAAAATAAATACATGAATATCATGCTCATGCCCCACTCTCCAAAAATAAAAATTAGATCGTAAGTATAGAACATGCCTATTAAATTTACTCATATTATTTCTCCTGACTCCCCTCGGCAGTCCCAAAGAATCTCACATTCGAGAACCGGAGTCAAATCAGCGTTTCTAATTTAAGATATAAATACCAGCGCATCCAGCGTATTTAGTAGGCGTAAGTATATATAGGTTTGGATCGGGGTTGTTGCAAATGAGAATGATTTCGATTTGAGATCGAATCTGAGGGCCGTCACGCCATTTGAAAGGGGTCAAGTAATACAATGGTACTACTGAACACCAAAAGACCCCTTAAAACTCGTTACAGGACGTTATACGGGTATATTTGAGGTACTCCCGAGACTACTTAACGACTACCTGGTAAATCCAAGACAAAAAAAAGGGCACCCCGAAAGATGCCCTTATAAACCCCGGCAGGTTTTAAAATGCGTTACTGATTATTACTCCATAAACGCAAACAAATAAAACAAACAAACCCCAAGAGAGAGTTATTAGATTGTGTCTACTCATTGCCTAGCTCTTTTAAAAGTTCGGTTAACTCTTTTTTACTCATCCCTTTTAATACCGCTTTACGATCCTCTTTTGTTGGAGGTCTTTTAGTGGTTGGTCGCTTTGCACCATAAGGAACCATTTTCTTCTGGAGTTTGGCGGGCATTTTCTTTTTGCCCTTTATAATGGCGTCACATTCTCCCATAGTCATTCGAGTGACTGAACCGTCAGCATTAATCCGAGACTCTGTTAATACTCTCTTGACCTCCCGCCAGTTGTGCCATAACTCTTTAGAGTTTGGTTGGCTATTGAGATCGACTAGTTTGCCATTCTTAAAAGGAACACCGGCATAAATAAAACAAACCATATTAAATGTTTTGTTCGTTGCTATTTTGTCGGCGTCATTCGGATCTAATTTAAAATCTTTCTTAATCACTTTAATTTACCTTAGTTATTTATAAATTCTCGTCGAACTGCACGAGATGTCCCGAATCTATCACATCTCGAAAATTGCTGTCAAATGCTGAACGATGACCTTGTAATATACTGTTGAGGTTTCTTAAATATAAATAATGTTGTTGATATTAAAAAGATTTTAAAATGTGTCGTTATTCTAATAACTCTTAAACTCTCCAATACACTCGGTAATTAGTTTGCGACTATATAAACTCTAGAATACTTTTTAGTTTAAATAGTATTATGGAGTCCTCTTTATACTAATCGCCTATATATGGAGGTCTTTATAGTGGGGGAGGGCAGGGTGACAGGCCGGGTGGGGTATATATATACTAATGCACGTACATTTTAAAGAACTCTACAACGTTCACCAGTTTTAGGCCGCAACTCTAAAGTTCTTTAAAGCTGCACCTCTTATATATAGTATGACCCTCGGGGGTACATAGAACATTATAGGGATGTTTTTCACATTTGTCAAGCACTTTCTAGTTGACAAACCTTAAATTCTGCCCTATAATGGTTTCTATGAATGAAAAACAACTAACAGTCAAACAACAGAGTTTCTTAGATAGCCTAATAGAAACAGGAGGTGATCCAAAGAAAGCAGCAGAGCTTGCAGGATATGCCGAAGGCAGCTATCATCAAGTAATAAAGTCATTAAAGACAGAAATAATAGATCTGGCCTCTCAAATCCTAGCTCAGTCTGCACCACAAGCGGCACTAAAACTTGTCGATACCATGAATTCTGATCATCCAATCCCTCAAGCCCACATTAAGTTGCAAGCGGCACAGACTATTCTAGACCGGATAGGGCTTGGAAAAACAGAGCATATGGATATTCATCATAAAGTAGAAGGTGGAGTATTTATACTTCCGGCTAAAAATGAGATAGTCATTGAGGCTCAATATGAGGAGAACTAGCAGCACTATTCCTTTTGGTTATGAGCTATCAGAGGCTGATAAGTCTCTTTTAATAGCGATTCCAGATCAGATAGAAGCTTTAGACGAAACAAAAACGCTTGTCAAAGACAAGGTTTTATCGTTACGAGAAGCAACAACATGGCTCGAATACAAGACAGGACGCAAATTAAGCCACGTAGGTTTAAAGAAAATAATAGATAATGAATGATTGGGACACGAATCCACAGAATTATATGCAAGATTCTGAAGGTGAGTTCATCTTTAAAAAAGATGGGACGCCACGTAAAAGATCAGGTAGACCTAAAGGTTCTCCTTCAAGGGGTTATAACTTTCATTCTAAGACGAAAGCTCGTATGCAGACAGAAAAACGTTTGCGTACTAAAAAGAAACTTTTAGCTAAAACACAATCAAAAGTATCAGCATATCGTAATTCAATTAATACTGCTAACGCAACTTTAGCTAAATTAGACGATACAGAAGCAAGTACAGCAGGAAAAGTTACACTTGATACAGACTTAGAAGAACTCTCTGAAGATCTTCAAGATGAAGCACCAATTATTTTTCAACCTAATGAGGGTCCTCAGACAGAGTTCTTAGCAGCTTCAGAAAAAGACGTACTCTATGGCGGGGCCGCAGGGGGTGGAAAATCATACGCTATGTTGGTGGACCCTCTGCGGTTCTGCCACCGTTCTGCTCATAGAGGGCTTATACTACGACGTTCTATGCCAGAACTTCGTGAACTCATAGATAAATCCAGAGAATTGTATCCAAAGGCATTCCCAGGATGTAAGTTTAGAGAAGTAGAAAAACTCTGGAACTTTCCTAGTGGGGCTAAAATAGAGTTTGGATTCCTTGAGCGGGATGCAGATGTGTATCGTTATCAGGGCCAAGCCTATTCTTGGATTGGTTTTGATGAGATTACTCACCTACCAACTGAATTTGGTTGGAACTATTTAGCTTCTAGACTGCGTACTACTGATTCTGAGATTATGCCTTACTTACGTTGTACAGCGAATCCTGGCGGTGTAGGGGCACATTGGGTTAAGAAGAGATATGTAGATCCTTATGAACCGAATGAATCTTTTAAGGGGGATGATGGTCTAACTCGTAAGTTTATACCAGCCCGACTAATTGATAATCCATATCTTGCAGATGATGGACGTTACGAAGAGATGCTAAAAGCGTTGCCTCCTGTGCAACGTAAACAACTTCTTGAAGGTAATTGGGATATAGCTGAAGGTGCAGCTTTTACAGAATTTGATCCTAATGTACACATTATTACACCCTTTCAAATTCCTATTAATTGGGAGCGTGTTAAAGGAATTGACTATGGTTATGCCTCAGAAAGTGCCTGTATATGGGCAGCAGTTGATCCATCTGATGGAACTTTAATTATTTATAGAGAATTATACCGAAAGGGCTTGACAGGAGTTGATTTAGGGACTATAATAACAAATATGGAATTAGAAGATCCTTTTTCTGTGCAGGGTGTACTCGATAGTTCTGCATGGGCTAGGACAGGAACAACAGGCCCTACAGTAGGTGAATCCTTACAACGAGAAGGGCATAAACTACGCAGAGCCGATAAGAATCGAATTCAGGGGAAAATTCAAGTTCACGAATACTTAAAGCTAAAGCAAAGCGGAAGGCCACAATTGCAACTTTTTAATACTTGCCCTAACCTGATACGCGAGCTTCAAAGTATTCCTTTGGATAAGAATAATCCTGAAGACGTAGATACTCATGCGCCAGATCATGCGTATGACGCTTTACGGTATTTGATTATGTCTCGACCAAAAATAAATGATCCGTTAAGTCAAATGAGATATTTACAAATGGAAAAGGCTTATACACCTTCAGATGCAGAGTTTGGATACTAATATGCCAGTAAAAAAAGTAAAGGGTGGATATAAATACGGCAAAACCGGAAAGACTTATCCTAAAAAGAAAGATGCAGTACGACAGGGTAGAGCTATTCATTTATCTAAAGCTAGGCAAAGAGGACGTTAAATGGCAGAAAATACTTTTATAGATAATGCCAATAATATTTATTTTGAAGATGTTGAAGGAGAAGGAGGCAAATCTCTTTCACTTGATGAAACTCTTAGTAATAAACTCGTATCTTTATTAATAGATCGTTTTTCTTCTGCTGAAGACGCTCGTTCTCTTGATGAACAACGTTGGATTACAGGTTATCATAATTATCGTGGTTTATATCCTAAAAATGTACGCTTTAGAGAATCTGAAAAATCTCGTGTATTTGTTAAAGTAACTAAGACTAAGGTTCTTGCAGCTTTCGGTCAATTAGTTGATGTTATTTTTGGTGCAGGTAAATTTCCTATAGGTATTTCAGAAACTAAAGTACCTGAAGGAATTCTAGAACATGCACATTTAGATACAACTAATCCTTTACCAGGAATAGAAACAACGGCTGCTTTAGAAGAAGAGACACCAGAACCAGAAGAACAGGAGGACCCTTTTGATGTTGGATACGAAGGCGACGGTAAAGTACTCAGACCAGGAGCAACCTTTAGAACAGGCAAATTCGATGAAATTGAAGAAGAAGCAGAAGATCTCGGGTTGTTGCGGCCAGGGTTGTTGCCAACACCAACAACGATGGAAATCAGCCCCGCACAAAAAGCAGCAAGAAGGATGGAAAAGTTAATTCATGATCAAATTGAAGAATCCAATGGCTCATCAGAGATTCGTAATGCTTTATTTGAGTCTGCCTTATTTGGGACAGGTATTGTCAAAGGCCCCTTTAATTTTAATAAAACGTTAAATCGTTGGGATGAAAATGAAGAAGGAGAAAGAAGTTACAGACCAGTGGATGTTCGTGTTCCTCGTATTGAGTTTGTCAGTATTTGGGATTTTTTTCCAGATCCAAACGCCACTAATATATCCGAGTGCGAATATGTATTCCACCGGCATAAGCTCAACCGATCTCAGTTACGAGCCTTATCAAGGATGCCATATTTCAATAAGGATGCCATACGAACCTGCTTGTCAATGGGGCCGAACTATGTTCAAAAGGACTACGAACATGAACTTAAAGATGATCAGCGTGGACAAGAATACGGATCAGGACAGTTTGAGGTACTAGAGTATTGGGGTATCATGGATGCTGAGTATGCTCGTGAAGTTGGTATGGAGCTTAGTGATGATATCGATGATCTTGATGAAGTTCAAATAAATGCATGGATCTGTAATGGTACTCTTTTGAGGACTGCTGCAAATCCGTTTACACCACATAGACTTCCTTATCATTCTTTTGCTTATGAAAAGAATCCTTATAGCTTCTTTGGAATTGGTGTTGCTGAGAATATGGATGATTCACAGAAGATTATGAATGGTCATGCTCGAATGGCTATTGATAATCTTGCATTGTCAGGTTCACTTATCTTTGATGTAGATGAATCGGCTCTTGTAGGTGGGCAAACGATGGAAGTGTATCCTGGCAAAGTATTTAGACGCCAAGCAGGAATGCCAGGACAAGCTATACATGGTGTTAAATTTCCTAATACATCTAATGAAAATATGATGATGTTTGATCGTTTTAGACAACTTGCAGATGAGCAAACAGGAATACCTAGTTATTCACACGGTCAAACAGGCATACAAAGTATGACAAGGACTGCTTCAGGTATGTCAATGTTGCTTGGTGCAGCCTCTTTAAATATTAAAACTGTTATAAAGAATTTAGATGATTTCCTACTAAAACCTCTTGGAGAATCTTATTTCCAATGGAATATGCAATTCTTAGAAGATAAAATAGGAGTTGTAGGTGATCTTGAAGTTAAAGCAACAGGTACAAATAGCCTGATGCAGAAAGAGGTACGAAGTCAAAGGCTCACGACATTCTTACAGACTGTACAGAATCCTGCTGTGGCTCCCTTCGTTAAAATTAATAAGCTTATTAGTGAACTTGCGTACAGTCTTGAGTTAGATCCTGATGAACTACTCAATGATCCTGACGAAGCCGCTATTATGGCACAAATTATAGGAATGCAAAATGCTGGACAAAATACAGGCCAAGAAGCTGGCCCCGCTGGTGCACAACCTCCAGGTATGGGAGCCGTTCCAGGCGCATCTCCAGGCCCTCAAGAACTTGGAGTTACAGGCACTGGCGGTGGCAACATCGGAACTGGAGGTGTTCCGTTGCCAGGGGAGGGTGAGTTCTCTGGTACGCCTAGAGCAGTTGTCGGATGAAGTTAAAGAAGCATTAGAGAGGGAGGAATAAAATGGCTGATGAGAATAGAGCTAAGAAAGAATTACAAAAAGATATAGATGCTTTATGGCCTATCTATAAAGAGTATAGAAATAAGACTGAAGAACAAAGAAATTCTCTAGAAGGTAAAAGACAGAGAGAACGGATTGAGAGTTATCCAGATGATACTATATTAAAAATGTTAGAACAAAAACAAGGGCGTGAAGAAAAGGCTAGAGGAGGAAGTCAACTATTAGTTCCTGTTGAGATGCAAGATGAACTACCTAGTCGAGATTTACCTGATGAAGATCTAGTTGCAGAAGATATGTTAGAAGTTTCTCAAGAGCCTGATGCAGTAATGGAAGATCAATATGTAGATTTTGTATTAACACAATCTTTAAACCCTGATGAACAAAATTATTTACTGGGTGCTTTAGAGGCAGACCCAAGATTAAGTGAGATTTTTGATAAGGTCGTAGAAACGGCCTCAGAATTTACTGGTGAAGGATCTGTAGAAGGTCCTGGTACTGGTATTTCAGACTCGATACCTGCACGATTGTCAGATGGAGAGTTTGTAATGACGAAGGAAGCTACTGATGAAATAGGTGCTGATAATCTCGAACGTTTAATGCATGATGCTGAGAATGGAGAGATTCGACGTACTAGTTATGGTGGTGGACTTCAAGAATACGCATTTGGTGGACTGACAAGAGGTGATGAAGAAAGATCACTTTTAGAAGACGATGAAGAGGAGATCAAAAAACAAATGATCTCAGCTAATCGTATGCCAAGTGTTGTATAAGGAGATAGAGCTACCCGAAAGGCCCTCTATCATTAAATTTTAACGGCTACCTTGGAGTAGGCAAGCCCCAACGCTAGTTCTAGGCCAAAGAACTAATTCGTTTGGCTACCTTGCACGAGACAAGCCCCGTGAAGGAGAAGTGATATGTCAGAAATAGAGGAGAGTTTAGAAGAACCAGAAGCGAATTTATATAATGCAAAGAAGCCTTGGCATAAGCCAGATGGCC
>VTLG01004283.1_pt1 | contig 27191 bp, 36 predicted proteins | sample 4694571 | NCBI WGS metagenome assembly VTLG01 (sample SAMN12604809, study PRJNA352737) | marine metagenome | biome: ENVO:00000447; feature: ENVO:00000209|ENVO:00000569|ENVO:01000036; material: ENVO:00002151; isolation source: viral sequences binned using virsorter ...
GTCAGGTACGGGTCTATAAACTGTGGCCCCCACATACCAGAAGGATACCCTGAATCTATACCGTAAAGAGATAACCAAGCAGACAACTGTTCGTAGTTATTAACCCCTATAGCTTGTGAAAACTGGTAGTTGTACTGGTCTTTATAATCTAATACAAATTCGTGAGAGAAACTTTCCCCTATCTCTATACTATTTTCTGTTAGAACTACGTTAATCTTAACAGTATCTTTGCAGTCTCCTGTTGTATCAGCACACAGAGGTAACGTAGCATTACTGCTGTGACTATCAACAGTTACTCCGTAGTTAAAGTCAAACCCTGCGTTAATCTCAGCCTTTGTCATCTCGTCAGAAAAGTCTATCTCTGTACTAAATGTGCCACCTTGAGACCCTGTACACGCTTCCCCTGCTTGACAGTAATTGTAATTACCGCCCGTAACTGTAGCGTCCCCAGACATTTGCCAATCTTTAAGCTCAGGCACAAGATTATCTGACGTAATCTTTGTCTCTACTGTTGTTGTTTGCTCTGTAATAGTGCAGTTAGGATTAGCTAGACAAATTTCTCTAGTAATGTCTGCCTGTAAGAAAGGAAAGACTAGCAGTAAGCTAGTCGTCAGTATCTTCTTCATCTTCAGGAACCCACGTTACTTCTCCGCGAACCCTTCTCCAACGCCCTGCTGTTGCTTCGTTAGACCGTTTAAGTTGTTTGTAGTCTGGTCTCTTCTCTGGGTTAGCTTCCCACAGAACTGTAGCCTCAGCCCCTATCTTACCCATGTAAGGGCAAGGAGTCCCGGCCATGTTCATAGCAGAGAATACTCTGGGGTCTTGACACAGTAAAGAGACCGCCGCGACCTTCATGCCCGAGAAATACAGAACCCTCGATAGTTTGAGGCGTTCGCAGTTCTTATCGCGGATAGTGGTTCCTGCTGCAAAACCCAATATTTGGGTTTGAACTGCTGCGGAGGCAGGGTAGCTGCATACGTCTTGGTTATTAAGAACCAAGTTCGGCGCAGAGGCCGTCGGCGGTGTTTTGTCTACAGTAGTTGTACCCGTAAGTGTACTACTGATAGTGTTTGTTTCTGCTTTTGTCTTGTGTATAGGTGTAGCACAAGCAGATAAAACAAGAACTAAGATTAAAATTTTATACTTCAATAGCGTTTCCTAAATAGAAAAAGACTTTTTCTTAAAAATAACCTCACAAATTCCTTACTCAATCGTTATACATATGAAACAAAGGAAAAATAAATATGAAAAATAATTCACAAAATAAATTAACTGCCGTCTACTCTAATGTAAATAACAAGGAGAACGTTAAAGTGAAAAATAACTCTGAAATTAAAGTAAACCCTAAATTCATTGATAGCTTGCGTCAAGCAAAGCCCTTTTTAAAAGATGGTAAATACAAAGAAACTGTTACTATTTTGTATATACTAAGTCACTTCGGTAGTGTCTATGCCTTTGAAAAAGAGTTACAAAACGAGTTTACTTTTAAAAATAAGTTAAAAATCATTTCACAAATTTTAGCTTCTGATAAAAGAATTTCTAGGGAACTTTCTACTCAAGAACTAGATAACTATTATCGTAGTTGTAAAATTATGGAATCAGAAGGTTTTTTAAAATATTTTCAACTAGACCTATCTGCAGAAACTTAAATTAGTTAAAAAACTGCCTTCATGGTTCTAACTAGTGGGTTGTCTCCAAAAAGACGACCCGCTACAGAATCTGGCGCACCAAGACTAGCGTCCGAATACAAGGCTCCTGCAGGGGCAGCAGACCTTTTTAAAAGTGTTCCTAACACATCTCTACTTTTACTAGGATCTATTAATTTGTTAAACGCTTTTTGAGCTACAGAAGAATATAACGCTGACGGGGCTACTGCAGCAGCTAACGCTCCTCCAGTTCCATAAGTAAGTGCTCCCCCAGCAACTGGCCCTGCTTTCAAAATATTTTTCATTATTTCTGTTTGGGCTAATCTTTCTCCTGTTCCAGACGATCTCATAGCTGGCCCAGACATTACAGGTTTAGCCTGTAAAGCAAATTCTTCTAATTCTTTTCCTTTTCCTCCAGCTTTTCTCACAACAGCTATTAAATCATCAGGACTGAATACATTTTGACCAGCCTTGTTTCTACCCATCGCATCAGTAATTCTGCTCCACTTTGCAAAAGATTTATTAGCGTTGTTTAATTCTTGTATTACGTTCCTATTAGTTTGTTGGCTTCCTATTATATCGTCAGACACTTTCAGTAATTCGTTTAAAGCTCCTTCAAGCTTCCTATCGTCTGCTGACTGAGGCTTTAACTTTTTAATAACTGCGTCTTTAAACCTAGTTCTAGCTTGTCCGTAAGTTTGCCTACCTTGTTGAACTGCCTCTAACTCTTTTATTAAAAGTTCTTTCCTTTGTAAAAAATCTTTTGATAGTTTTTTATCAAAATTTTGTTGTTTTAACAGGTCGAAAGACCTTGAGCTAAACCTTTCGTATGTTCTAGGCTTCATGTTTATTTTTAAATTTGTATAAACTTTGTCGTACATATCGTTGACAATTTTCTGCCCAGATACTAATAAATCTTCTGGCGTAGCATCGTCTGGTATTCTTTGCCCGACATCTCTAAAAGCTCTATTCGCTGCTGCAAGGTTAAATTTCTGCATATTCTCTAAACGTCTTGCTAAAAACGTAGCTTCTCCAAAAGTTGCAGGAACTAATCGTTCTTCTAAAGCTTGAGCTGTTCCTCCAAACGCTTGTCCGGGTGTTAAAGTAACGCCTTCTTTTTGTAATAACTTAGCTCCTTTTTGCATTGTCGGAGCAAGTGCGTTACCTACTAAAGAGAGTGCTCCTGATCCTATTCCACCAGCAAGAACTCCTGCAGTAACTTCTCTTGTTATATCTTCTGGTTGCTCTGCTACTCCAGCACCCCCGACCGCACCATACCCTGCGCCTACCATCGTTTGTCTAGTTACAGTAGGTTTAGACAACGCTTGGGCTGTCTTACTAACAAGTCCTTTTCCAGCAGTTTTAGCTCCTGCTACAGCTATTCCGCCCGGAACAACTAAACTTCCTGCTAAACTTGTAGCTAATGCAAGTTTTGGGTTTTCTCTCTCAAAATTACTTTTTTTAGCCCTTAATTCAGTAACTAATTTGTCGTATTGAGGATTAGAAAATCCCCCTGCTCGTATACCAGCTTCTAATTCGTCTGCAAAATTAAAAAGAAGGCCTCCAGCAGTAGACCTAATAGCTTCTAAAGTAGTGTTGTAAGCAGGTGCTTTTTGTTTTTCTAGCTCTAAGTTAGCTTTTCTCGCTAAAAAAGCATACCGAGATTTATCTTCTTTAGTAGCAGTATTGTTTTGTATTTTAGTATCAAGAGCGTTTAACTTTGCTGCATAAACTTTTAAATCTACTTTGGGGCTTGAAGGTTGTGCCATTTTACTTGACTCCTATATACTCGGCAGCTTTACTAATAGTGCTAATAATTCCATCTTCTTCGCTATCTAAAATTTCTTGCAGTTGAGCTTCATTTAGTCCACCTTCTCCTGTTTCTGCATTTATTAATCCAGATTCTCCCAAAACTGTGTTGTAAAAATCAGCTCTTTGTCCTACGCTAAGTTCTCGTTTTCCTGTATTTTCATTTACTCCTGTAGTTAAAGTTTCTATGTTAATAGAACTGTCCGAAGGTTGAAAATTTTGTATGGTTGCTCCGGGTTTTTGTAAATGCGCTGACAACTCCATTCGTCCTTCTCCGTATGCTTTCATGCGCTGCAATAGTCTTGTTACTTTAACTAAGTTATTTGCATCGGAATCAGTAGGGTCAAAGGCTCTGGCTAAAACATTTTCACCTTCGACTTGCGTGTAAGCTGCTCCTAAAATTTGTCGCAAACTGTCTTGAACAACTGTAGCAATCTGATCGGGAATTTGAACAACTTGTTTTGCTAATTCTGGATTTTCTGGATACACCGATTCTATAAAAGCTGATCGAGCATCTTTAGGCAATATTCCAGAAACTCTTGCTCCTATTCCGCTAGTTGACAACATAAAGTTAGTAAAAGAACTTCCGCTAAATTCTTTTGCTTTTACTATGTCTGATAGTGCTGTTTGAGTTTGTCCCAGTTGATTTAATGTTGCATTATATTTTCTAACTTCTCCGGGTGGATTAGCTTTATTCCAAGCGACAGCTTGCTGAACATAAAGCTTGTTATTTTCACGAAACGCTCGATTGTTGTCTGATACAAAATCAGCTTGCATTTTTAAAGCGTCTTTTGTATCTAATGCTCCCATTCTTTGTACAGCTAGTCTTTGGTCGTCGTTTAATCCATCGGCTCCTATTTCCATACCAGAAAAATACTTTTGTCTCGACTCTTCAAGTAAATTTCTAGATTTTATTACACCAGTTGCAGACTTCCCTGTCGGTTGTCCGTCTTCGCCATAAGTTTGAACTGTTACCGCCATACCTTGGGGCGTGGCTGTCGGAGATGTTCCTGTTGCTCCTCCTCCCCCGAAAAGTCTATCTCTAAGCTCCTTCTCCCTTTTTGCCTGTTCAGAAGAAATGGCAGAGTTTACTAAAGTTCCGTATCGTTGTGAGGCTACGGGGTCTATCTGTGCTGTGCGTTGAGATAACTCTGTTAAAGCTTCGATACTAGTAGGGTCAGTGTATTTCTTTCTAATGTCTCTGTTAATTAATCCTAAAGAGATATCGTTAAACGCATTTTTAATGCCTTGCGTTCTGTCTCTTTCAAACGCTTGCCTAGTCGCTGTTAACTGGTTAAACTCGCTTAACCCTACAGGTTTAAATGAAAATCCTCTAGCCATGTTATTTATCCTTATTAGCTTTAGCCTGTAAAAGTTTTATATGCTGACGCTGCAGGTTCTACAACTCGTTGAAAGAAACCGCTTCTAGGTTGTGCTCTAGCTCCCGCCAGTTGATTTGCTAAGTCAATTCTTGCAGATAGTTTGTCTATATCAAACTGAGTTAACGCTCCACCATATGCCATAGAAGGTTGTATCAACCCTGTTAACTGTTGAAAAGGTGCGTATTGCGCTCCTGCTAATCCGTATAGATTTTGTAAGTTTCCAGTTCTAAAACCTTGCGCTCCTGACAACATGTTTTGTAAAGCGTTTAAGTCGCTGTAACCTGATTCCTGCGCTCCTCGATAAGCTCCTAATCTTAGCTGTTGTTTAGCTAAGTCAGCTTGTCTTTGAGCTGCTCCCATAGCACTTGCAGAGCCTGTACTAATGCCTCGACCGCCTAGTATTCTGCTAAGAGCAGAGTCTGTTTGCATGTCTATCATTTGTTCTTGTGGTTGTATGCCCGCAGTATACAACTCTTCTAACTGTTCTCTGTTTCTAGTCGGAGCAAACATATTGTAAGCTGCTCTTAACTCTGCTTCTTCAGGGCTATCTTGTATTCTTTGCAAATAGTCTGGAGCTAAATTTTTAAACATCTCTGACGTAGCAGTAACATCTGCTGAAGGAGTAACTTGTATTCCTTCATCTGTATAACTAATCCCACCAAAAGGGCTTGTTATTCCCGGTTGAGAGTAGTCTAAATCTTCTATCATTGGGTCAAATTTTGCTACATTTTCTTTAAACCCTTTATTAGTTCCTGACGACCCGAATAAATCGCCAAAAATACCAAACTCAGGTTGTCCAGTTGCAGGGTTTATAGAGTTAGCTTTATTCCCTACTGTATATCTATTAGGGTCTAAACCAAAACTTTTCATACTATCTTTAATTTGATTAGTTATCTTTGGCCCTAAAAGTTCAGGTCTAACTACCATTTCTCCTGTTGCTAGGTGAGCTATCGTGTCATCTTCGTTTCGCCCTAAATTTTCAAATTGCCCCAAGTTAAACATGTTATATCTCCGTTACGATACGTCTTTAAGTTTAGCTTTTGCAGTAGCTAAAAACATTTTTTGTGAATTAGTGTTAGCAGTAACCATCTCGTTTCTAAAACTCTCTACTGCAGCCCCTGTCTGCCTAGACTGCTGAGAGTTCTCTATTAAAAGTAAAGGTAGCATAGCTACTGAACATACCCAGTTATCTATCTCTTCACCTGTCTGTGGGTCTGTGCCTCGTAGTTGCATAAACCACCCACAGTCAAATTTCTTACAAGGCTCAAAGTTATTTAAAGGGCAGTTATCTTTTACTTCTAGTTTCATGTTAATCCTTTGTAGCTATAATTACGTCTACATAGTTTACATCAAAAGCCATGTTTCCACTCGTAAAAGAGTGTGTGTGAGATGCGCCAGCAAGACTACCTACGCTGTGGTCGTGACCTCCACCGTCACCAGTGTTACCTATAGTAACGTCAGCAGCTCCACCACCAGAAGCAAAGTTTCTGTTTGCCATAATAATGCGACCACTTCCGTTTGATTGTCCGTCATCAGACCCTACAAACTGTCCTATGCTAAACGTGTGGTTATGTGAAGGCAGTTCGCTTGTAGCTAAAGTGTGTGAAGCTACAGAACCAGAAATACTAACCGCAGTTCCTCCTGTTGTACCAGAGGCTGTTCTATTACTTGCAAAAGCTGTAGTAAAAGCTACGCTACCGCCTGTCCCTACGCTACCACTAACAACTCTTAAAGCTTTATCGTTATGTGTTGTGCTTTTAGTAAAGCCTGTAGGAGCAGCAGTCTGTACAAATAACATTACTGTACCTGACGGTATAAGCCCTTCATCTTCTTTTGTTGCTATAGCTGTTGCAATAGCATTAAGTTCTCCGTCCATGTCTGCGCCAGTAATTACCTTCTCTGGGTCTCCAGTATCAAGGCTATCCTTAGCTGTAAAGTTTTGTGTTCTAGTATAATCGCTCATGGTTACCTACCTTCTCGACCCATTTTCATAAATAAAGATAATTGTTCTACTGCAATTTGAAAGCCGTTAGAAACAAATCTAACTCCTAGTTTAAATGTTCTTCCGCTTTGTGATATAGGAGCTGCTAAATTATAGGCTGAGGCAGAACCTCCTCCCCACTCGTCTACGTTCCAGTTAGCTACTCCCCACTCTGCAACTGTACCTACTGCTAGACCTGACGACCTGTTAAATGCGTTATTAGAAGATAAAGTAAAAGGCACTTCTCCACTACCACCTTCAGAGAAAGCGTAAGTTACGTTAACCGTATCTGAGGTACTAGCTCCTTCTATTGTTGCAGTTACTTTTTTTAACATTTTTAATTTAGATGTGCCTAAATCTGCAGGATTACTGCGCCAAGTGCAAGTGTAAGCTGTGCTTGCTGACGGAGAATCATCAACAAATCCGTTATACTTTCCTATCATTCCGCGAGAGCCTATGTAAGTCTCTCCTTCAAAGTAAGCAAAACTGTCCCACTTAGTGTCAACATACTTAGTAATGCGTATAGGAATATTCTGGTCTAGTGTGTGCATGTCGAACACCCAAATGTTTCCTTCAGGAGCTTTTAACCAGTATTGTCCTTCTTCTGGGTCATAACTAGACCTTACATTAACTAAAGCAGATTCACTTGCTGCTACATCTACTAAAAATTCTCTTCGTACTAGAGTAGATATTTCGTTTAAGTCTGCTCTGTCACCTGTGTAAATAACTTGTCGTAGTGACCTAATCCCCGTAGCAGACATAAAATATAAATCTTTTCCTATTGCCTGTATACTATCTCTAGCTATACACCCAATACCTTGTATAATTTGTTCTATACCTAAATCACCGGGAGAATCTGGGTTATTATAAATAACAATACTGTTGCGTAAAAAAGCTACTAAGTAATGGTCAAAAGACGATATAGCAACTAGTTCATCAAACCCATCTTTAATGGCAGCAAAGTTACCAAGAACAGAAATTTCTCCTCCCGAACCTCCCCAAGCTGTATCACTTAATACTTCTGTGTAAGCTATAATATTTTGACTAGTCCCTGTGTGCGATTTTTGCGCCCACAACCTACCGAAAGCACTGTGTACTAGCCTTCCTGTAGGTACAGAACCACTTGACGCACTTATAGCTGCAAAGTTTCCTGTACCGCTTTTAATAATTAAAGCAGACCCTTCGTTTGTCGCTACTACTTTATCATTAAAATTTACAAATTGAGGTCTAGTATTAGCAATAGTTACGCTACCTTTAACTGACGTAAAATTGTCAAAAGAAGCTGTATCTTCGTAAATGTTGTTACCGCCGTAAGCACTGACAGAAAGTAATCTTTGGCCCCCTGAGTAGTTATACATAAACAATGTATCTACTTTAGGCTCGTACTTAACTTTTACTCCTGCTCCTCCTGCAGCCGAAGCTGAGGTTGCTGTTCCTGCTGTGTAAACGTAGTAACTGTTAGCATCAATCTTTGTTAAAGTAAATCGAGTATTAATTTGAGCTGCTGTAATACCGTTAGTATCTGCAGCTCCGCTAATTGTTACAAAGTCTCCTGTAGACTGTCCGTGGCTAGTGTCTGCTATTGTGATACGACCTGTAAGCCCTGCAGTTGTAACAGTTGTAATAGGGTTACTTCCTAACGACTCGTATCCTAAAGCGTTAGCATGTCCGTTAGTTAATACATCAAACCCTTTTCTGTTGGTTAATCGTCCTGCAGAGTCGTAAGCGATATTTTCTGCTACTTCTGCAAAGACAGGAGCTTCTTGGTACGTTTCCCCTTCAAAGTTAAGGCCGTACATACCCGGAGCGCGAAGAACTAAAGATTGTAATTGACTACCCATTACTTAGAAATCTCCGTAAACTATCCAATCACCGCCACCTTGACCTTGCCACTTGTGGCTTTGCTCGTAAGCTACCGCATCTCCTAAAGCTTTTTCGTAAGCTCGTTGTACTTCAGAGCTTAACTCTCCTTCATCTTCACCTCGTTCTCTTATAGCAAGAGCTAAACCTCTTAGGTATACTGGATACCAAGGTACTTTAAAGTAGTCTGTATTACCTGTTAAATCGTCTTGAGGTACTACGCACTCTACAGACATAGAGTATGTTCCGTCTGGAGTGTCAAAAAATACTATTTGAAGTGATTGTTTTGCGCTTACTCCTGATATTGCATAAGAATAAGGCTCTTGATTTGTTCGTGTACTTAATTGATTCTGTTTTCTTACAAACTCATAAGGTCTTGATGCTAACCTAACATCAGTAGTAGTGTTGTACACATCTAACACTCGACTACGTTGATTAGTGTAAATGCCTTGACTTGAGTTTTCTAAATCGTAAGAACTTGTGCCACTGGTGGTTGTAATTGTAATAGACTCTTGTAAGCCTATCCAATCAAACGAATCTTCTACTTCTCGTTTTGCGTCGTTAAGCAATCGTACAATCGTATCTGTATAAGACGGTGCTCCACCTGTAGCAGTTGTTGTGCTAGTTATACTTAGCACAGCTTGGTCTCTTAAACGAATAAGAATCTTATTAACAACGTCTAATAATGTGACTGCAGATGACGACATTAGATTCCTCCTTAAAAACGGGGGCTTTCGCCCCCATTAAATTACATAACGTCAAATGGTATGACGCGAACACGCAAGGTTGCTGAACCTAAGTCTACCGCTCCACCAGTATTATTTGCTAATACTGCTGTAGCTGTGTTTGCAGCCGTAACTGCTACACTTAAAACTAAGTCTGCAACATCAACAGATAGAGAAGCCATGGCAAAATCACCTAAAGCTGCTCCGGGAACAGTAACGTCTACAGCTACCTCGTCCCCGTCTGCTATGCTTGCTGCGTCCCAAGTTGCCGAAACAACTGGAAATCCTGATAACCTAGACATAAGATTAACTCTCCTAAATAAAGGGGGAGGTTTTACCCTCCCCGTAGGTTATTAAGCAACGACAGCAATCTTAATGCCAGCATCGTTTCGTAGTTCACCTGTACCATACAGAGTGTCAGCAGTGAACAAGTCACCTAACCACTCTTGCTTGTACTGAGTTTGAGTACGAACAGACATTTGCTCTGCAAGAACTAACGCTGATTTATGAGCTAACAAGCAAAGTCTAGCGTCCTGAGAACCTTCAGTATCTGTAGGACAGTTAGTAGAAACGTATACAGGTACTCCGTATACATCACCGACTAAACCGTTACGGATAGAGTTTCCGGGGCCAGCTTCACCTGTGAACGCTTGCTCAGTAAATCGAGCAAGACCAGTTAGATTCTTTTTCTCCACTGGAGGGATAACAAGGAATCTATCTCCCATAGGTATGTCAGCATCGTCAAGAGTTTGGATTACCTTACGGATACCCGCATCAGCCAAAGCTGCTGCGTTGTCATTACCTGCGTTGAAAGCTGTGCTTCCATCAGAGCCAATAACAGTACCTGCAGTACCAAAATCAGTTGTAGTTCCTGAAGATACAGTGTTAGCTGTACCGCCAGTTAAAGCGTAAGATTGCAACCAAAGGTGCGTATCTACTTGTTTAGCTAGTGAGTAACCAGCGTCATCAGTGTAGAAAGACCTCATGCTTGACAAAGCTTGCTTATCTAGGATATCCTCGATTAATCGAGAATACTCGTAGTGCTTGTCAATAGACACTGTTAATTCAGTATCTGTTGCAGTAATAAGCGTAACTGCTGTTTGTGCTGCTTTTGCAGAAGCCGCACCGCGAGTTGGCTTAGGAATGTGAATGGTGTCACCTTTTTTACCTTCGTGGTTCATTCGGGTAACTAGATTTGCGAGTACAAGATTACTCTTGTATGCCGCGATTACTTCGTCCGACCACAATTCAGGGATAAACTTCGCCTGAGTGGTAATCGTCATATGATTAGAGCCAAGGGCCATAACCTATTCCTCCTATAAAAAATTAAAATTAAACTTGGATAAATTAACGAACTCTGCCTTCTGCGTATGCTTGCATAATTTCTCCTTGTAGTTCATTGTATCTCTGAGGGTCATTAATCTTCAGTCGCACTAACTCAGCTCTACGATAAATCGTTTTGCTAGATGATGCTCCTGCGTCTTGTGACGCTCCAGAAGATACAGAAGAAGCAGCCTCAAGCTCTTTCTCTTTTACAGCTTGACTTTGTTCTTTCTCCGCTTGTACTTGAGGTTTTTGAACAGCTTTGTACTGTGTAAACAGTTCGTCAGCGTAATCAAAATCTCCATTACTTGCTTTCACCCACATATCTTGTCGCGGAGTGCTTTCCATAATCCACTGCTGAAAACCTAAGTCATTTACGACATTAGTTAAATCAGGGTGTTTGGCTTGTAACCGTTGTACTGTAGAGTCTACCTGTGTTTGAGATAGATTACTCTTAACGGGTTCTAAAGCTTCCGCAACTACTTTGCGTACCGCAGTAAGCGGGTCATTATAAAAGTCATCTTCAGAAAGAGATTTCTCAAGAGACTCTGTACGTTGACTAGTGGCATCTTCTTGTAGATTTTTTTGAATTAAACTGTCAGTAAGTTTACGAAGTTCTCCAAGCTCATTACCTTGTCGTCCGTATTGCTGTTCAAGATTAACGTAAGAGTTAATAATGTCGTCTACACTTTTCCCTTGAAATTTAGGGGGCAGCTCTTCAGTTTCTACATTCTCAGTAGGTTGCTCTTCTACTTGTTCTTCTTCTGATTTAAGTTCTTGTCCAAGGCGTTGAGTCAAATCTTCAACATTGTCAATGTTGTCAAAATCTTCTTCTGCCTCTACTATAGGATTTGTCGCCATTTTATTTCTCCAATCTTAACCTTATATAAGGGGATTAACAGGGTATACCTAACTCTTTCAAGTTATGGTGGTTAGCTTTTCGGTGTCTCCTAGCCCATTTATCGGCAGCAGTCGGAAAGCCAGTATCTATGCCGGGTAATGAGAAGTTCCCGCCCGACATAATTTTTGAAGCAGTATTAGCACAATCTCTGCACTTAACTGTTTCTTCTTTGGACCAATACTCTCGTACTAGCCCACAAGAATTACATTTGTAATCATTCAACATCACTCTGTACCTCGTCTGCGCCTTCAAGCTCTGCTTGTAAGACGTTCTCAAACTCAATCATCAGATGTAACATTCCTAACGAACCTCGCATTTGCCAGAAAGCTTTCTCATCTCCGATTGCTAGTACGTTATTTTGATTGTTAAACATTTCTATTAAACGATTACGAATTAAATCCCAACCCTCTGAATGAAGAGTTTCTATCATCTTTTCGTATTTTTGTATTTCACTATTATCCACTAGTCACCTCGTATTATTGTCAACATCATTAGCGCAAGCACTTCCTCATCGTCCCTCTCTCTAATCTGTTGTCTACGAAGTTTCTTAAGTCGTTCAAACTTTAAATCTTCAGAGACAGTTCCTGCTAGGACATCAAAACCAAAAGCTCCAGAACTCCAAGCTTTTCTTCCCCAACCTTTCCCCGAATGTTCTAACTGTTCAAATGACATTTAATTAAATGGCCCTAATATAGAAATAATAAATGTAGTCATTCCTGCTATAATTATTATTGCACCTTTAAACAATTTAGCGTTTAACTGTTCTAAGTGAGATTCTATTTTTTCTAACCTTGCAAATATTGTTTTGTCTCTTTCTGCACATCTAGCTTCATGCGCTTCTACCCTAGTAATACAATCAAATATATGTTTTTCTAAATCCATCTTTTTGTTACCACGATGATGGTAACTTGCCTACAGAGGTAGGCGTATCTAGCTCTGTCAGTTGTGCATCTATATCAGACTTTAGTTCTGCTTCTGTTTTATCTAAAGCTGCAAGCACCTGTGTTTTACACCAAGCCTCGGTCAAACTGTTAAACGCTGTAAAGCTGTCTGCATTTGCCGCACCTATAGTTGCCTGACCGTAGATTGAAGTAACATTATTTGGGGTTCTTGTGTCACTCACCCCATTAATACGCCAATGTATAGATTTAACTACATCACTTAATGACCCTTCAGTTGGTGCTGTATCTAGTTGCACAAATTCCCATGTGTACGTATTAGCCATTATCCTGCCTCCAATGCGGTTATTCTAGCTTCAAGTTCTTGTATTGTTTTTACCAGTAACGGTACTAGCTTACTTTGGTCTATGCCTTGATAAATTGCATCGCCGTTACTATCTACCGCATCTTTCGTACCTGAGATTGCTTCTGGAACAATGCCTGATACTTCGTGAGCCAAAAAGCCATCAACTAAAGTATTTGATGCGTCTGAAATAAAATTAAATCTTGCTGGTTTGAGTTGTTTTAGTCTTGTTGTAGCATCCCAAGAATAATCTACATTTTCTTTTAGGCGATAATCAGAGCTTGTGTTGTACGCGACTGCTGTAGGCGTCGCACCTATTGTGCCTTTAACGCTATTATTTGCCGCGTAAAACGTAATCATATTTGAATAATCAGAGCCAGTAGTTTGTATTCCAACCGCGTTAGCAGCAGCAGCTTGTTTGACAAAAAACTTTTCTGAATTTATTGCTGCGGTTGCGTTTATTAAAACGTCCCCACCACTTAATATACGCATACGTTCTACGTTAGACGTACCAAATTTTAAAGCTCCAGCTTTAGCATTGTTAAGGTAACCATCTAAACTGTTATCTATTGATAAGTTAAGACCACCACCACCAGCCGCTGCTGTCGCATCGTTAGTCATTAAATACGTTGCTGTAGAACCTCCCCCATCAATTTCTAACTGCGCTCCTGGAGCAGTTGTACCTATACCTACATTGCCACCAGCTTCGTTTAACGTAATATTATAGGCTGTTGCCGTCCCATCTGTTCTTTGAGCCTGAAACCAAACGTGTCCATCTGAAGAATGACTGCCAACAACTAAACCATATGATGCGTCATTGTTTGTTAAATACAGAGGCGCGTTGGCTGGCGCAGACCCTAATGACGGAGCATTTAACACGCCAGCACCAGTAGACTGAAGCCTATTTTTAGGAGCAGATGTGCCAATACCTACATTGCCGCTAGTATTGACTCTTAATTTTTCATTTGCGTTTATTTGAATAGCTACATCGTGGTTTGACCTAGTACCCATATATCCTACTGAGCCAGCAGGATTTAGTTCGTAATTAACCGTTCCATCAGATACTGCAAATTTTCCTGTAGGGTTAGTAAGTCCTATGCCTACGTTGGTTGTGCCTGTAGGTATACTTAGAACTGTAGCATCAGCATCGTTTTTCACCGTAAAATCACTGGTGCTTCCCTGCCCAGTAAGTATTAACCCTTCAGCACTTGTATAACCTATTGCAGCGTTGTCTCCTGCTGCTGTATCAGTTGTAGCTTCTACTGTACCGCCTGTAATAACTCCAGTGGTTGTAATGGCTGATGAGCCATTATCTATAGAACCAAAACCAGAGGTAATACTTCCAGAGTTCAATGCACCTGTAGTAACAATAGAGCCAGAACCTGCAACAGGAGATGCTCCAATGTCTGACAATACTTCAGCAGCAGACCTGCCTTCTATAGCAGTACCAGCAACTCTTAAAAAGTCATCGTCTGCTACGCCACTCGTAAATACCGGCACATTGCCATTGCTAATCCCAGTAGACAAAGTAGCCGTCGTAGTGATAGCTGTACCATCTAAAGTCATAGCATCTGCTTCGAGCGTACCGTCTATATCGGCATTACCAGAAACGTCTAAGCTTCCAGCGTCTAACTCTCCTGTAAGAGTAACATTACGAAACGACCCTATATCTTTATTAGCGTCAACAATTACTGCTTTAGATGCAGCGACTGTACCTGCTGTAATGCCTTCTAACGCATCTACTTCAGACGCAAATTCTGTAATTGCTGCTCCAGACCCTGCTCCGTCAGCGTATATAATTTTAGTATCGCCGTTAACAACACTAACATTAGCTCCAGAGCCTTGAGAAAACGTAGCAGTCTGTCCACTACTGTTAACTACAAAATATAACTTGTCTTGGTCATTAGGACTGATGGTTATAGTATTTGTACCGCTAGGGCTACCACTTAAAACAAGAACTTTGTATTGTCCGTCTGACAATGCTCCGTCTGTAGTAGTTAACGTATGTGTTGTTCCCGATAAAGTAATAACACCTACACCATTAATAGCCCTATCCAATATATCCATATTGGTATTGACTGTAGTACCCCACTCTCCTGATTGGTCACCAATGCCCGGTTTCTCAACTCCAGAATTTGAAGTATAGGTACTAGCCATTATTCAACACCTCGCAGTTCACCATTGTCTCCTCTTCGTACAGGTCGTCCTCCAATAGACGCTACCCTACCATCAGGGCCACGTTCTATAGTTAAATCAGGAGGAGTCTGTTCTTGTGGAGCTTGTGGAGCCATATTACCTTGTTGCTGCAATATTGCGTCTAACTTAGCGTTAAGCGGGTCAATCTGAAACATCTGTTGTCTTTGGGTTAAGTGATTAAGACTTTGATTTACTTTGTTGTCTATGTTTTGTATAGCGTCACTAGTAAACTGCTCATAGTTCTCTTTTAAGAAGTTAACTAAGCTTAGGTAGTCTACTGGAGTTGTCGGCTCAGAGTTTTCTGTAGCAGGCTTACCTGCCAAAGCTTCAGCAGCTTTAGCTTCTTTGTATGCAACTTCAGCAGCAGCTTTCTGTTCTTCTGTTTGAGCTTTAGCAATATTAAGCAGAGCTTCTGACTGATTCCAAATAGCTTCGCCTCTGTCTCTCTCAGCCTCTGCTTCCATCTCAACATCTTTTCTAGCGTTTGTAAGCTTGCTTTCCATAACCTTAAACATAAGAGCTTGTTTCTTAAGTTCTTGGTCTTGCATCTTAGCTTGCTGGTCAAAGTCAGGTTGTGGCTCTGGTGGATTAAGGGCTTGCTGTAAGAACTGGTCAGATATTTTAACCAACATCTCTTTATCTTCGATGTTGTAATTATTAATAACACCTTTAAGCAATACCCAGTAAGCAGGAGAACCCGGAGGCACTGTTTGCATAAGTTGAGTTAATTGTGCTACCTCAAACTCACGCGCTTGCGCACCTAAAGCTCCGTGAACTCTAAAGCGATAATCGGCTACGGGATAACGCTCCGTATCGAACTGCATGTACCGCCAAGCAACCTTGTGGATTAATGGCGAAAGAAACTCAAACTCCATGTTTCGGAGTGTTCTCTTCGCTCGTTTAAGAATAGCACCCATCATCATTGACATGCCACCTGCAGTAGCATTACGAGGGTTAACTCCTAATGGGGCTGCGGTGTCCATAGACCCCGTAGCCATTGTTACCATACGCTCAAACTCTGCAGACTGTCGATAGCTCTGCGGGTCTGGCCCCGGAAACTTAAATGGTGCAATAGCTTCATTAACAGGGCCACTAACAACAATATTCCTTCCCGGTCTAATAGAAAAGTCTCCGTTTCGAGGAGCCATCATTCCATTAACCAAAGCAACAGGATAGGTAGCCAGTGCTAACGAATCTATCCTTGCTCTTAATTCTGCGTCTAACGCTTTCTGAGGGTTATAACCTTTCTCAGCTATACCTCTACCCCAGAACCTATTAGGTACTGTGTCCCACTGAAATGCAACAAAAGACCTGTCTTGCATTATAAATGGGTTACGAACTACTTTAAGTAATTCAGAACGATTCGCAAGCCAGACAATAGCTTCTACCATTTCTCCTGCATCGTCGTACTCTAAGTTAGAGTTTTCTTCCGCAAACTCAGCTAAAGGGTCTATAACGCTTTCTTTAGCAGCATCTTTAAATAAGTCTTTAGGTACAAGTCCGTGATACTCTAGTATCTCTACGTGCTCTACGTCAGTGTAACTTTCTTCGTGTATGTCAAACTCTTGATGCTCTGAAGCATCATTATCATACAGACCTACTTCAGTTTTATTCCAGATACCTCTATCTTGTTTCTGTACTACTTCGTGTTTAGGTATTGTGTAAACGTGTGCTACGCCTAGAGCTTCGTCTATGCTGCGAGCAGCTACGTCTATGACAAACTCGTTAGGGTCTACAGGAATTAGGTTAACGTGTATATCTTCTACTAACTCTATATCACTTGTGACTCCTGCAGAGCCTGTTATGGGTACTCTTCTAGGCTTTTGCTCTACTGTTATCTTTCCTACGCCTGTACCGTATAAGGCTGCGTTTAAGAGTATTTCTGATATACCTTGATTTACATGTCTTGTCTCAAAATCTTCTAACAGTTGTGACGTAATTCCGTCTAGCCTTGTATCTACATCTCTAGCTAAGGCTTCTAGCTGTTGTGGGTCTATTTGATTTTGATTCTCTTTTATTAGTTGTGCAAAGACCTTTTCTCGTACATCATCTTCTAGGTCAAACCACCGTTTTCTGTGAAAGATAGTTTCTTCCATCTCTGCGACGCCAGCCTCGATAGACTGCTGCAAAGCAGGTGCAATTATCTTAGAGCGTTCGTGTTGTCGTATTTTATCTTCTGCTCCGCCGTGTTGACCGCGCCAAAGGCGATAATACTCTTGCCAACGGTCTTGATGTTGGCGATTACGGGACTCTTCCCAATTATCTACTTTGTAGACAATCCACCCCGTTAACTCTGTGTCAACGCGAGCTGGTTGCTCAGAAGATTGGTCTCCGTAGTTTTCTACTATTTTTGTTACTGCCATTATGCGTCCTTATTACATTCCGCTAACAGGGTCAAGAGGTTCCCATTCCTCTACATCGCTGTTTATTCTCATATCGTATGGTGTTACTGCAATCTGGTCTATGTAGGCTAGGCTATCTATCATGTCGTCGTGAGACAACGGATTAGGAAAGTCCAGTAATTGCTCTGTTATTTTTGGTAAATACTCTCCGGGTGCAAAAGTTAACCTACCTTGTTCCATTCTACCTTGTAACGCCCAAACAATTCGGTCAGCTTTCTTTTGATTACCGTGAGATAGTTCTGTAATGTACGGGTATACATTTAACCTTCTCATATTGTCGTGCAAGTAAGGCATTAGTGCGTTTTTAAGCGCACCTTTTTCTATTCCTACTACTTTAGGTCTGTAAGACTGTGCTGCTTTTAAAATACGCAACGCTGTTTCTCTTACATTCCAACGTCCTGTTATAACTTCGTGTACAAACCACCCAGAATTAGAGACTTCTACTACTGAGATGGCTGTTTCGTCTAGTCTGCTAGTCTTTCCTTGAGAAATCCCTTTAACATCTTCATAACCTGCAGGGTCTACCGACATGTAAATGTCTCCCCCGTCTTTTGGACTGTCAGCTACTTCTATCATGTCAGATTTAAAGACTGTGCCCCCAAAAGAGGCAAAGTTAGCTTCAAATTCTTGTCTGACGTACTCTAACGGCATGTCTTTAGTCGCCATTAGCACTTCTTTAGGGTCTAAAAACGGATTATCTATGGATTTGTAAGTCCAAGCAGACCAATCCTCTGCATCTAACCCTTCTTGTGCGTTTAGGAACAAATCGTAAAAGTGATTCTTTCCATTTGGTGTGCCTATAAATAATGCGCCACCACGCACGTCTGCTAAAGTAGGACGAATTATGGAAGTCCAGACTTCTTCCTTCATAAAAGCGTATTCGTCCATCACGACATACGATAATCCTACGCCTCGAAGAGACTCAGGGCGGTCAGACCCTTTAAGATGTATCGTTCTGTCGTTAACTAAGGTAATAATACCTTCGTTTTCTCGTACTTTCTTTGTTATGGGTGCAGCCATTTGTTTCAAAGACTGCCACATAATGTCTTTTGCTTGGTTAAATGTAGGAGCTATGTAGTAACACGCTTTATCCGACAGATCATAACCAAACTCATTTGTATCTTCTAACGCTTTAACGATAAGCTTAACTCTTGCAAGGTAAGACTTACCGAAACGTCGACCTGCTCCAACTACTTTAAACCTTTTTTCATCAGTAAAAATAGCCTGTTGAGCAGGGTGCAGTGAAAAATTAAGCTCTGTAGCCATACGGCTTTGGCTTTCCTCTCTTTTTACCCATCTTACTTACCGCCGTTAGAAGTTCCCTTCTCAGGGATTACAGTTGCTGCAGCAGAACTAGCTGCGTAGTAGAGAGTTCCGCTAGAAGCAGTCCCACCGTGGTTGTTTACACCACCTGAGTTGCCCATATTAGCGTAATCGCTACATTGGTTAGTGTTCATCTTGTACGCCATCATCAATCTCCTTGAAATCTGCGTTTACTGTTGTACCATCGTCTAAACTAACGTCATCTAATCCTTTAATATTGATTACAATGCCGCCAGAATCCTGTGCGCCGTAGTGTTCTACGGCTTTCCTAGCAGGAATCGCTCTATCCATGAGCAATCTCGCTGCTGACATGTCTCCACCCTTTGCTTCTCGTATGATAGTGCGGATAACTGCCTTAAATTCTTTGTTCATCTCTCCTGCAAACTGGTCAATTAACGCATTTTGCATTTGAGTAAGTTTATTCTTTGACCCTTTTGGTCGTCCTTTAGGGTTAAGTGAAGGCCCGCCTTTGACTAAAGCTGGGTTACCTTTAGCTTTTGCCATAATTTAATCTTTTTTACTGTCGCACTGACAGTATTTTCTAACGTAAGGTTTCCAGTTTTTAAATCTAACAGGCTGTATGCAGTACAAAGCGTACAATACAACTGCTGAGAATATGATTTGAATTAAAGTCATCGGTTATTTATGTACATAGTTACTTCAAAGCCAAAGCGAAGGTCTATGTAAGTAGGTTTTGTCCACATTATTTATTCCTCGTCATAGCTGCGCTACCAAAGTAGAATCCGATAATGTTCATAATCGCTACAGGTAGCCACTCTGGAGTTACCCAACCCTCTAGTGTTAAGTATTCTGTTACTGTTCTGGTACTGTCAAAGATACCGAACAGCATTTTACTTCCGTGTGTCACTTCTATTGGAATGTTAGTTACTTGGTTTAACAATGGAGCTAGGAATACAATCCCTATCCCTGCCATCATAGCAGACACTACAATGAATCTGCGTATCCAAGCTGCATTTGGATTGTAGTAGTTTCTAGCACTGTCTACACTCTCTTGCACTTGTTGGTTAGCTTGCAGCATCATTTTATGCTGCTCTGCTTTATCCGCTTGAGACTGTGCCCACATCTTCATCATACCGCCTAAAGCGGTAGACCCTAACATAGATACAGCTTCTATCGGAAGTCCAAACACTATTAACACCTCCAGCGTTTAAGGGACGCTGCTTTCCTAGTTGGTCTGCCTTTAGAATCCTTCATTGGCCCCGGCATACCTTTCATTCTAGCGCAGAAAGATTTTCTTCTTTTTGCTGCTTTACTTCCTTTTTTAACCTTACCTGTAACTGCGGTCTTTAACTTACTTCCGGGATTCGCTGCTCGATACCTACGAACTCCAGCTTTAGTCATTCCTGCCCCTGCTTTCGTCTTACGATAGTTAGGGCTTTTGCCTGTAGTAGTTCTGCGAACCATCTTACAATCCTAATCTAGCAGGGTTTGTTCTAAGAAGATTAACTAAGTATGAAGTCTCTTGGTCTTGGTTGTAGTATTCTGGTGGAAGTTCTTGTTGTGGGTAAGATGGCAGCATTGCGCTGCCGAAAGCTGATTGACCTAAAGAATTAGGTGCAGAAAAGCTTGGGAAGCCCTGTAAGCTTCTATTGTCCATTCCTTTCGGAGCAGGAGGAGACATGAAGGATCCGTAAATCGTATTAGTATTATTCAAACGTGTATTTCTCCATTATCTATAGCATAACAGAAAAGCGTCTAGGACGCCAGCAATTTTTTCTATTTGTCAAGCACTTTTTATTATTTTCTGTATCTTCGAGTCTTTTTAGCTATTTTCTTAGGTTGCTTTGCTACTTGTTTACCTGCTTTAGTAGCTTTACGCTTTGCTCTGGTAGTAGCTGCATATTCCTTTTTACTTAAAGCTTTAATCGCTTTTTCTGGAAGGTAACGCTCTCCTGTAGCCTTTGGCCCTTGTGTAGAGGGCTTACCTGACTTAGTACGCCATTTCTGCTTTGTCCACTTTTTAAGGGACTTCTGGCTTTTAGCGAGAGCCACGAGCTTTCTTCTGTGCTGTTTTAGACAGTTCCTTTAAGTGATACAGCCTTTGGCTGGTTTTACCGTGTGTCTTACCTGAGTGGAGCTGTCCGTTAGGCATCTTGTGTGCACCGCCTTTCCACTCTGTCCCATCTCTTTTATAATGCTTTACACCTTTCAAGACTTGTAACCTCCACCTTTAGCTTTGTACTCTTTAGCTAACATCTGTGCTTTACGCGCTGACCATTGACCGGGTTTACCGCCTTTGCCTCCAGCTTTAATCTTATTAAACAGATTCTTCCTCATTTTAGGTTTGGTGTAGTTACCTGCTTGGTTAACTTTAGACATAGCTAGACCCTTTGTTACTTTTGTTGTTATCTAAGACCAAGAAATTTGTGCGTTTGCAGACTTAATTTCCACGTTGGATTATCCAAACAGTATTGCACCGTTTTTCTGGTGTTGCTACGTTCTCTTTCATATTTTGGTTGTAAAAAGAAATGATCGAAATTGCTGTTCTGAAATTCTTTCGGGTGATTCCCTTCTTGAGGGTAAACCAGCTTAATTTCATTGCCTTTTTTTACAGCTACCTTCGACCCTGCCTTAGGGCTCACGCAAACCCAATCAATTCCGTCAGGAACAGGTATTGTTCCATTAGTTTCTATGGCAATTTCTATTTCTTCAGCATGAAACGCAGCTATTAAATCGTTATTTAACTGAAGCAACGGCTCGCCGCCAGTACAAATTACATAAGGGTTTAATGCGTCCTCGGGCCAATACGATTTTATTTCTTTTACTAATGCTTTTGCAGTTTTAAATCGACCACCGCCCACGCCATCAGTCCCCACAAAGTCAGTATCACAAAACTGACATATTGCGCTCGACCTATCTTTTTCTCTCCCACTCCACAGGTTACAGCCAGTAAAACGGCAGAAAACGGCTGGTCTCCCAGCATGAGCACCCTCGCCTTGCAACGAGTAAAATATTTCTTTAATCGTAAACACTATCTTCTCTGTGTCCAACTCTCATCGCCATGTTGTTGTCGGTTTCTCTGACCTCAACCTTACAGCACCATACTCGGTCTTGTTCCCCGTAGTTTTTTAAAAAAATAGTATTGACGTATTCGTAGAGAAAATCTGCAATACCCTCACAGCCAGTTTTTTCTACTTCCGTTATCTTAGCAACACCTGATTTACCAAGGGCTAACAACTGTTCCCGGTCAGGGTCGTCGGTTGCAACCAAAAAAGTATGGTCGAACCATTCTTCTAGTTTTTCTTTTAAGGGTCTAAGACCTCCAAAATCCATGACCCAATTACGAGCATCTAGGGTGTTGGTTTCAAATTCAAAATGAAACGATAAAGCATAGCCGTGAATAAAGCGACAATGAGAGTCAGCTCGCCATTGTCTGTACGCCACAGGGCCTAAATGTTTATATGTTTTTGTAGAAATATGTTTAAGCATACTAAATTAAGTTAAGTTGAGTAGATTTTTCGACATATTTGTTAGGGCTGTTTGCCGTTTCTATTCTGTCCATAATTTTTTTCCACCCGTTTCTGTGGTGATTTACAGCAACATTTGTGCTGTCGCCAGAAAAAAATGGATATTGAGTAAACAATTTAGGATTTAAGCACCGCAACATGTGTATTTTAACTTTAGGAAATCCTTTATTATCACAAACCACACGCATCGCCTCATTCATTCTGCTGTGCCAGCTAACAGTTCCAAGTTGTGCGTATTGTCCAGAGCTGCCAAAAGCTATGTACTCGTAGTGCTTCAACAAATAATCTAGTCTTTCTAAACTTTCGTTTACGTGCCAGATTGGAACGCCTTTGTTTTTAAATTCAATTTTGTTAGCCTCATAGCTTTTTAACAAGGCATTATTTTCTACTTCTGTTCCGTTAATTACGTCTGGAATTAAAAAAAACTCTATTCGGTCTATAAATTTTTTTACCCAAGTATAAAAATTAAACCAATCAACAGAAATACCTTTTTTCCACACGCTAAAAGCTCCGTTGTCTAGGATAATTTTATCGCAAACTTTTAAGGCACGTTTCATATCGTCAGGCCTAGGGTAAGGAATTAACACGTTTCTATCTGTAAATGCGTCAAAAAAAACCGCCATTGGTGAGCAAGGAGTTCCGTGATACTTTATCATTAGTCATGCCTTAAAATAAACATAGCTAGACCCTTAACTTAAATTAAAAGGTTTTGAACAGTAGGTAGTAAAGCTACAGAGTAGCTTCCTACCTTTTTATGAGTACATAAAATACTTTGTGTCTGATATACTAAAGTATATCTACTTCCTGTGCGATATCGTACAGCACAGGTATCTTTACTTCTTAAAGTATACTAAAAGTATAACATATTTTTAATTAGGACGGAAGAGGTAGAGAGTAAAATAACTTTCTTTTACTTCAAAATTAACTAATCCAAAGTACCACCTGTACAAATACACAGTATCTAATTGATTTAATTAAATAAATGCACCATTTTGGTGCGTAGTTTAGTCTGGAATAATAATAGTTAAATATGTTGCACTGCAGCTCAACGCCAGTTGGACGTTTGATGTAGGATTGAGGGTGATTAACGTTAACATAAATTTTCTTCAGGGGGCCGGGGGCTATGGAAAGTTATCCACAGCTTTTGCACAGAAATCTGAAAATTATCCACAAGTAAAGTTATCCACACAATATTTAACCACCTGTGGATAAGTCTGTTGATAACCTGTGGATAAAAAGGGGGGAAAAGTCGGAGAGAAAAAGAGTGTGTGGGTACTACATATCGAAGCGGATTGAAGCGGATTGAATGGATCGGATTGACTCACCTTACTATTCCAAATAAGAAAAAGTGTTTTTCCAAAATAGGGTATTGTGTCCAGAGCTGATTGTAGTAAACTAACCATGTCGAAACAAAAAGAAGTTTTAATACTAAATGAGAATAGTTCTCATTAAACTAAAAGAGGGAAGTCAAATGACAACAAGAATATCAAAGAAAGATGCAGAACGAGAGGTCAACGTCTACAACATAATAGCAGAGTATGAAGGTAAGAAAGGTGCAGGATTTGACTTGATAGAAATGCCTTTTAACAAAGATAAGTATACTATTTCCTTTAATGTAGACTCAGAATTCGTTAGTCAAGGTGAACGAATTAAGTGTGCAGTTTCTGAAATGTCGGCTAGAGAGTTACACTTCTTTATGCGAGGCGTACAGACTGCAGAGATGAAAGCTAAAGCTTAATTAACCGGGGGCGAAAAGCCCCCTTAATTTGAGAGGACATAACATGTCAGACGATCTAATCATAATACTTTTTTTAACCGGGGGTCTTATTCTTTCTCTCTGCGCTCTCACTGCATTGGGGGAGTTAGCCGATAGGGTGGGTAAGGCAATACAATTTAAACACGGCAGAAGCCGTTACAATCGTTTTACGAGGGAGTATAAATAATGGCTAAAGAAATTACAGAAAAAAAGCGTAGCGAAAGGTGGCGCAGGGATAAACTTATAAAAGACCGGGCGACTTGTTATCTTGAGTACACTCAACGATTAATAAAATTAAGGAGAAAAGAGAAATGATTGCTGACAATCATCCTCACATTATTGTCCGAGATACTGACATGAGCTGGCGACTGAAAAATATACTTACGATGGTAAGTTGGTGGAATCAGGACAATTCTGAGCCTGTAAATGAGGACACTGATGACTTTGGCCTCGCATTGGCTGCAGTTATCGAAGCAGAAAATATACGCAAAATATTGCATTTATCAAAATGTCCTACCGAGAAAGATAAATATATATTGCAATATTACCTCAAAGAAGATTGGTATGAAGGCCCGTGGGATTTTGAGGAAAGTGCTTTAAAAGATTTTAAAGAAGTTTTTGGAGAAAAATTTAACGAAAAAGAGCACGAAATAGTTTACGAGACATTTCCCATGACTGAGAGAGAACTGTACTTTTTCATGGAAGGTTTGAGTTGTGCTTTTGGCAAAATAGAAGAGGAGTAAGTTATGAAAATTAAAGACAATATAAATCCTAATCACTATCAGAGAGGTAATATCGAGGTCATAGACTTTATATTAGACCAAAATTTTAACTATTTAGAGGGAAATATTATTAAATATATTTCTCGATATAAGCATAAAAACGGGCTTGAAGATCTGAAAAAGGCACAGTGGTATTTAAATTGCTTGATTAAGACGTATAAAAAGCGTAACGTGAGTGACTATCACTACGAAAACGGAGAGAAATATGGAAACTGATTTGACTGATGTGAAGGAATATTGGAGGGACTTTGACCGAGAGGGCGCGTGGCTCTCTCAATTTGAGGAGATTTTTGGATTAACAACGATAGACACAGACGAGGAGAATGATGATGTTGAAGATGTCACATGACACTTATATTGCTGTATATGAATGGCACAAGGAATTTGAATCTTTTGATGACATATATGAAGATTTGAAACTTGCTGTTTACTTCGAGGAATTTAAAAACCTTGATGCAGACTCAAAGATAGAATGTTTATATGCAAATGATTTGGTGGCTGCTGATGAACTGTCTGTAAGACGTGGTAACTATTGGGTGTTAAGTCCTGATAGTTTAATGAACGCTTTGGTTGACTTTGCGAAAACTCGAACTGTTCAAAATTCAGACACTTTTGTACCTGTAAGTGAGGTATCTGATATCACAGATAAGATAAACGCAGCGTTGCTGAAGTATTTTAACCCGGTCGTAGAATCAATCTGGTTAGGAGAGACAGCGTGAGTCGCACCGAGGAAGAGGTGTTTAAGGAGTGGTTAGATACTTGTCCTTTTCAATACACTCACATTGTCAGTTCTAAGGGTAAACGTAAAACTAAAACTCGGATTTTGTTCGAGCATGACACAGATTCTATTTACATTGACATCAACGACTTCAAAGTAGGGGGTACGGCCTAGTGAAATTTGAAAATTCAGAGTTTATTAATACACACGGAACTAACTTCAAGGGGCGGTTAGAGGATATATCTTATGACCGCTTGATTGAGACTTTTGGAGAACCAACATTAAAAGGGGACATGGATAAAATATCTGTTGAGTGGTGTCTTGAATTTGAGGACGGCACAGTAGCCACAATCTACGATTGGGAGACCCCATTTAAAGCGATACATAACAGACTGTGGCACGTAGGAGGCTTCTCTCATAAGGCTCACGAGCTTGTCAGAGAGACTCTTGACTTCAGCCCGATGCGTATGGACGAGCTACCACAGCACGAGCAGGACGAGTACAATCAGTATCTTGACGATACCGCTTTCAGCAGCATGGGGTATCGACATGACGATTGAACTTGAAAAAATTGAACACGATTTTGAAAAACTTGGGATAAAGTCTTTTTCAACTTTTACTGAAGCTTTAAAATTTTTGATGGAAGAAATTTTGGTTGACGAGGATTTTATTGTGGAAGTTGAGCCTGATAACTTTTTTCAGTCTGACAGCGAAGCTATAACAGCCGAGCTAGAGAAAGCTACACGGCTGCAGGAAGCTTTGCTTATGCTGAGTATTTCAACTTCTTGGATTGACCGGGCGAGGAGTAAGAAGCATTGAGGTGTGTAGCTTGCAATGCAATCTTAGAAGCTTGGGAGTCAAGCTGGGACAAGAAGCTTAAGCGTTTTGGCGACACTTGCGGCGAGTGCTTAGGTATTTCAGCAGAAGCAGCTTTTGATTTGCAGTTGGTAGATAATTCGGATAAAAAAATTAAGTTTAACAGCAGGTCAATTAAAAAATGACAGATCAAATTGATTTATCGCCTTATGTCAATCAATTCCCAACGAAAGGAAGTGTTAGGACTTTTCATTGTAAGACGGGCAGTAGAAATAATAGTTTTTATTTAACATACATGGAGGATACAGGTTATGTTGTGGGTTATTGTCATCATTGTGGGGGGCGTGGTCGTTACCGGGTTAGGGGTGATATCGCTCGACAAGAAACTTCGGAGGTGTCAAAACGACTCGACGCAAACCGCAAAGGTAGTTGCAGAGCTGGAGATGAGAACAGCTTTTCTAACTGGAACCTCCCCGAACTTTCGGAGTGGAACGGTGAACAAATTGTTAGAACAGGATTTGAAGGACTTACAAAAGATTTCAAGAGATGGTGGCTGTTAGCAGGTTGTAATGTTTCTGATTTTGATAGGTTAGGTTGTACTTACTTGTCTCAGATGGCAGTAGTGCCAATGTATTTAGACGGAGTAGTTACTAACTTAGCTTGTCGAACTAAAGAAAATAGTGGGCTACCGAAGTGGGTTACGCTTGGTAAAAAGCAACATGGATTTATGACAACTAAAACTAGTCTGCCTAACTTCTTGGTGATTTGTGAGGACGTTATTAGTGCAATTAGATTATCGAGATACGTTACAGCGTTACCACTACTAGGTACAAGCTTGTCT
>VTLG01011296.1_pt1 | contig 27179 bp, 46 predicted proteins | sample 4694571 | NCBI WGS metagenome assembly VTLG01 (sample SAMN12604809, study PRJNA352737) | marine metagenome | biome: ENVO:00000447; feature: ENVO:00000209|ENVO:00000569|ENVO:01000036; material: ENVO:00002151; isolation source: viral sequences binned using virsorter ...
GTTACACAAATTAAAGAAAAGCTTCCTAGTGCTGAAGGAACTATATCAGAGGCTGAGTTTTCCACAAAACAAGCTATACATGATAAGGTTATGAATGCTGATTTAGAAACTCTTAGTTCTGGCGAAGCTAGAATGAGAGCTAAAATCAATATGAAGAAAAACTCTCAGACTGGGGATATAATTAAGGGAGCTGACAATACTACTAAGGTAGCATTTATAGAGTGGGGTGCTTCTGAGATGGGAAGAGTGGCATCTGGTAATAAATATGTCGTTGGTGCTGAGAAGCTTGTTAAGTTTTTATCGGATAGGAAAAAGTCTGTCAATGAAATGACAACTTCCGATATAAATGAATTTCTAGTAAATAATGCTAAAAGTCAGGGAGCTATACAAGGAGTTAGAAGCTTTGTTACACATCTTAAAGAAAATAAATATATAAGCACTAATACATTTAATAATGTTAAAGATTTATTAGCAAAAAGACATGCAGAACTTCAATGGCAAGGGGCTCCAGGTGAGCCTGGGTCTCGTGCAGCAACTATAAAAGCAGGGAAAGAATTAGGAAAAGATTATGAGACTTTAGCTGAGCTTACATCATATTATGGAGTAAGAGATGCAGAGGCTAATAGACTTAGAAAAACAAAAGGGGAACTTATAAAGCAGGATAAAGAGTCTGGTGAATGGTATCTTGATTTTTCCAAAAAAGATGTAATGGGTAAAAAGAAAACTGTTCCTCGTATCATATGGCTTGAAGGAGACTATGCTAAAAAATTAAAATCATATTTAGAAACTGCTGAAGCTCCTGTTGGGAATTGGACTACTAAATTAAATAAAGCATTAAAGCCTATTTTTGGTAAATCCCAAGCTATAAAGGATGTAAGGAAAAGACTTGAAGCTCGTGCAACAAACTTAACAGATGGCGAGCGGAGGCTCATGAAGTGGATGCATGGGCATGAGGTAAAGAAAATGAGTCAAGGATATGAGGGTAAGACTCCTTCTGAGTTTCTAAAACTTCAAAAAGCTGTTCGTGAGAAGATGGACTATAAAGGGTTTGGTACTCCAGAGGCTTCTCAAAAACGTATAGCAACTCGTAAGCCTAGCGAAGTTATATTCAAATCAAAGAGTGAGCGTGATGTTGCTCTTAGAGATTTCATGGCACGTAATAAGATGTCTCCAGAGTCTTTAAAGGAAGCTAAGCTTGGTAAGAATGAGATGGGTGAGTTTTTAGATGGGGCTATCAAACTTGCACAGGGTGAGTGGCAACCTATTGACTTCTTTCATGAGAATGCTCACAGATTAAAATACTATGCCAAGTCTAGTAATAATAAGAAGATACTTAATATGTTTAAGCAGGGTGAGAAACTTGCTAAGGGTAGCAAGGAATATAAAGACTGGCTTGCTAAGAATAAAGATGTTAAGAATCCTGTTGAAGAGTTCTTTACTGATGTTATTGCAGGTGAGGGCGTAGCAAGAGAATTTAATAAAGGATTTGTCAATAAGGTTAAACAGTTTGTTAATCGTATGGTCTCTTCCTTTAAAGTTGCCTTTAATAAAGGTGATTATAAAGATATAGCTAGAGTACTTGCTAAGCCTGTTCAAAAAGGGTTTGTTGGTAAGGGCGGTATTAAGACTGGTGTTAAGAAATTTAGAACCATTGAAGGTGAAGAGATATCAGCTCCTAAAGAATATGTAAAAGCTATTAAACTCCGTCTTGATAAGATGATTGAGAAATATAACCCAAGCGTTCAAGATAAAGCTGAAATTGTAAAAATCATAGCAGAGGATGCTGGACTAAAAGATTTTAAGCTTAGTGGTAAAAGTTCTATAGAGGATTTAGGAATTTTCTATAATCATTTTGTAAAAAATATTCCTATTGAAGGTATCCCTAAGAAAGTAGAAATAGCATCATGGTTTAGAAACTATAGAACTACTGAGAATGCAAGACTTAAAGCTAATGTTTCCAAAGAAGCACAGAAAGGATGGCTTGAGGCGTTAGGTGTTAGTGAGGGTAATATATTTAGAGCAAATGTTGAGCAGTTAAAGTCTTATCAAGCTGTCTTGCATACAATGAAGTATGAGAAACGTTCTGATGTTGACTGGATAGACAGTAAGCTTATGGCTCAAAATGTCTCTCCTGAGATACGTGCCAAGTTCCAACAATATGGAGGGCTAAAACAGGGAGCATTTCCTGTCCACATGGTCTTTGAAGGTATGGGTCTTAAAAAACTTGCTCGTAAGATGATTGACCATGTTTCTATTGAACAAGGGCATATAGGTACATGGATAGATTTTGAAAATGATTCTAAGGCTATAGTTGGTAGAAGGAAGTGGGATAAGTATAAGGAATTTCTTTACTTACTTGACAGAGAGAGGTATGTTCAAAGAAGGGATGCTGGTAAGCTTAGCAGGGCTGAAAAGAATTTTATAGATAATTCTACTACTTTAGCATGGAGAAATGGAACTGATAAATCTATAAAGAATATGTTCTCTAATACAAGTGAAGGTAAGCTTGGTGAAAAATACGTAGAATATATGGATAAGTATCCAAGCATGTTAAATGATATATTGTCTTTACATATGAACCCAGCAGAGCTTCAAAAATGGAAAGAGAATAATAATGTTAGATGGGTAAAGGGTAAGGTTTATGTCCATCGAGGACTTACTGATAAGTTTAAAAAATTGTATGACCCAAGAGGCTTAAAGTATCAAAAGTTTGTTGAGGAAGAAGCTAAAAAACTTGGTACTAAATGGGCGGAAGAAAGACATGGTAAGGACTATACTAAAGAGCAGTATAGTGAAGCTTATGATGATGCTATGACTACCGCATGGTCAGAACTTAGCGATATGTTTACATTCTCTGGTGAAAGATATTCCTCAAAGTTTTTAGAAAAACGTCATATTAAACTCCCTGAGTTTGTTGAGATAGATGGTAAAAAGGTTCAAGTATATGAAACAGCTTATGATAAAACCGTTACTCCTTATGCAACTGGAATGGCAAAGCTATTTGCTAATTTAGAAGTATTCCCAGAGTTTGTTAAATTAAAAGGATTTAAAGTATCTGATGTTAAAGAGGTCTTAGGTAAGCTTGAGGCTATTGACCCTAAGCATGGTAAATGGGTTAAAGACCAGATTAATGTAAGGCTTGGAATAGGTCAAAGTCCTACTGGTGATGTAGCTAGTACATTTGTAAAGGTTAGTCAAAAATTTGCAACCGCACTTGCTAAGCTTGGGTTATCCTTTCCAACAGCAGGTCTTAAAAATGTTACTGTTGGTAATACGCAAACCTTATTAGCATTTAAAGTTTCAGATTTTGCAAGAGGTTTATGGGATACTATCGGAAGGGATGCTCGAAGGGATGTTAAAAGGACAGGGGCAACAGAGCTTGGACTTAGACACCATGAAGAAATTAAAACATTTAAGTGGCTTGATGATAAGGTTTTTTGGTGGGGTGGCATGAAACCTACAGAAAATCTTAATAGATATATATCCGTTTTAGCTGGAAGACATGACCAAAACAGGGGAGTAGAAGTACTTCAAAGATATAGTAGTGATAGCAGAAAATATAAAAGAGTTGCTGAAAGGTTTAAAAGATTTTATTATTTAAGCAATAAAGAGATTGGCTTTATTGAAAAATATGGTATGAATGGGACTAAAGAGAGGGAGTTTAAGAGCGCAGTTGAGAAGGCTCAGACAGGAAGAGAACTTGATAGGATATATCAAAAGATGGATACTCTTGCTCATATTAATACTCAAGGTGCATCTGCTGATGTCTTTATGCCTTATTGGTGGAATAAGGGATATGTAAGACCCTATACATTATATAAACGTATGGCATATGCTGCTACTTTTAATACTTCAAGAAATTTAAAGGATGCTTGGAAGGGTAGAAACTTTATGAAGCTTGCTGCTTTTGGGTTTGGTACATATTTTACAGGTGAAACTCTTATGGGTATTCAGAATGCTTTTCTTGGTACTCCTTTCCCTACTAAAGATGAAGAAGGGTTATCAAGACTTGGAGTTATATTATGGAAGGCTGAGTTTATGGGTATATTGTCAGAGCTTAATAGAAGTTTCTTCGGTTCATATGACCAAATAGGATTTTCAATATATCCTTCTATAGTAAAAAATGCAGAAGATTTATTTCAAACATCTAAGGAAGTTACTGATATATGGTTTGATATGGAGAACGTAGACCCTAAAGTTAAGTTAGAATTTACAGGTAATACGTTAGAGGATTATCTTAGTAAGACGGTAAGTCTATGGGGTAATACAAAGAAACTAATAATGAATAAGAAGAGTAAGTATAATACAGAGTATAGACAACAAAAAACTTACTTTAGAGAATTTGCTAAGGAAATGGACTTATCATCTAATGTAGAAATGGATAAACATACTACTAATTATTACTGGGATTTATTTGAGAATGGTTGGAATCGTTCTTATATGACAGGAGATAAGGAGAATTTTCAAAGAGTATTTTGGACTACATTCTGGGGAATAGCAAATGATTATCATTTACGTGGAAGTGATGAAGATGGTATTCCACTTAGAACACAGGAGGAGGCTATTAAAGAAGCTGCTAAAAATATGAAGAGTAAAATAAAAGCTCTTAATCCAAATAAATATACCCTTACTAAGAAAAGCAAGATGGGTAAAATTAAAGGAATCAAGTACCGTTTATGGCTTGGTGATGCTAAAGCTAAACAGCTTGATTCGTTAGAGGCTCAGTATTGGAAGCATTATCGTGAATGGTGGGGAAGAGATATATCAGACTCAATGAGTGCATTCTATCTAACAGACTTGGCTAAATATTTCAAATGATAAAACTTATTGTACTCTCAACACTACTCAATGTAGGAGAAATGTATGCTACTCTTCCAGAAGAACCTAAATTAGAAGCACGTAGACGTAATGGTAAAGGTAATAAGAAACGTAGACGTGGCGGTAATGGTCTTAGGTAAACAGTTCCTCTATAGGGAGTAGTGCAAGCTGAGCAGCATTATCATCCCCACCCATTACAAGTCTTAGCTTTCCATCTTCCTGACGTTTCTTTATTTTATTCCTTAAATCCTTAACAGGAAATATAAAACCACCTCCTCCTCCATCTAACATATGTATCCATGTCTTAGCTGTAGTTGTTGATATTCCAGATAACTTTCCTCTACATCTTATTTCAATAGCTATGTTCTTAGATGTTTTCCATATATCTCTTTCTGTTTTAACTTCTATAGTACCATCACCTTCAAACATTTCTTCTACAACTTTCTCTCCTACCTTTCCAAAGTCTAGGTCTATATCGAACTTATCTTTCTTATAATCTACTGTTACAGGCATCCAAATTCCCCTTTCATCTTGTATCTCACATTCCCCGAATATACGGACAATATCAGCTATCGTTATCGGTTTCTTTTGCATAGGTTGCTATTAGAATAGCGTCAGCGGTCTTTAACGACACTTTCTTGAGGTCAGGGTACATTGACCTTGCCTTGTCCCTTAAATAGCGTTTACGGTTAGCTTTCTCCATCTTAGGTGTTTCAAGGTACTTCATCCACCTTTGAGGAGCTACTGTTTTAAGGTCTACTTCGTATGCACCAGCTATGCCCAGCCATACTCCATAGTTTTCTGCAAACTTCCATATTGATGAGCGTCCATCTGTGGGTCTTGCCCATACTTTTTCTATGTAAGCAACTACAGATTTAGTTTCATTTACACTTATTGCCATTGCAAATATAAGTGCCATATCTTGTACATTTCCAGGACATGGATATGCTTTTATAAAATCATCTTCTATAACACATAGAGCCCCAGATTTTCCTGGGTCTATACCTACGTATATCTTAGAATGGGATAAGTCCTTCTTTTTCATTTTTCTCTACCTTCATTGAATTTGCCATATCTTCCTGTAATGCTTCAACGGAATTATAAAATCTTGCTTTATCTCCATCAAAGCCTAAGTCTGTCTCTCCTGTCTCCCCATATCTAACTTTACGTGCTACAATAGTTATTATATTCTTTCCTTTGTTAGCATTGCCATTAATCTTATAGTCGTAGTATGTAAAAAATACATTCTCAGCTACTTGTTCTATTGCTCCTGACTCTGCAAGGTCAGAGAGTTGAGGTTTAGATGAAGAGCTTCTCATCTCAAGACCTCTGTTTAATTGTGATGCTAATACTACTACTGCTTTATGTTCTTTAGCAAGCCATTTATAATCATTAACAAGTGATTCTAATTGTAATCTTCTTTGTTCAATTTGTTTCGTTGGGTTTATAAGCTGTATATAATCATCAAGTATAACGTCTGGCTTAAACCTTTTAACTTCCGCAGAGGATTTACCAAAGTCACGTATATTATCAAACATCCTTAACATATTCTTATTATATTTCTTTACTATAAATTTCTTTATTCTTTCAAGCTCTAATATTCCAGACTCACTATATATACCTTTACGTATCATGGCGTATGATAGTTTTCCAGATTCTAATGCTATAAGTTTCTTTAACAGTTCTGAGTTTGGGAGTTCTCTATTAAATAGTGCACATTTATGTCCTGCTCCTACTAGATTGGCAAGTAGATTTACGAGGAATGTTGTTTTACCATGTCCAGGTCTGCCCCCGATAATTGTTATCTCACCCCTTGTAAGTCCGCCAGCGAGACTGTCAATCCCATCAAATCCTGTTTTTATAAGCTTAGAGTCCTTATCCTTTATGTCACTAATAGTTTCTGATATCTCAGACTCTATATTAAAGCCTTGGCTAGGTTTAAATGATATAAGCTCTCCCAGATGAGTGTGAGCATGGACAATATCCTCATAAGCACTTACTTTATTATCATAAGCACTTTGCTGTATAGTGGTGGTAGAATTTATTATTTCTCTAAGTAGATGCTGTTCATATATCTTACGTGCATATGATTCAAGGGAGCTTACCATAGGGACATCTGTTGTTATGCCTGATATATAATATGGAGTAAGTCCTACCTGTTTATCACTAGAAGAAAGAGATGCGGATACAGTAGGCATAGATATATCCTCTCCATCCATAATCATTCTCTTGATTAGTTTCCATAATGCCTTAGATTTGTTTAAATAAAATATACTGCCGTCTGATACGTAGCCTTCTATTCTAGAGAATTCCTTTGGGTAAGAAATAACCCCACCTAGCAGGGCGTTTTCAAGCATTTCATCATGCGGGGGTATATTAGCATCATTTAACATATTAAAACAATTCTCCTTGAGCTGTCTTGCGGTTTATAAGGTCAGTATACTTATCATTAAGTTCAAACCCAATCCATTTACGTCCTAATCTTTGAGCTACAAAAGCTGTAGTACCACTACCCATAAATGGGTCTAGCACTATGTCCCCCTCTTTTGTTCCAGCCTTTATACAAAGCTCAGGTATTTTCTCAGGAAACACAGCGAAATGTGCCTCCTTAGATGATGCGGTATTAATACTCCACACATCTCTTTTGTTTCTAAATTCTTGTGTCGGCTGCGAAGTGGCTGCCATACTAGCAGCTAGGTCTACATCTCTACGACTATCTCCACGTGATGCTCTATTATCTCCAACATACTTAGCCTTTTCCTGTATAGCCTCATGGTCAAAATAATATCTTGGTTTTTTAGATAATAAAAAAATATGTTCATGTGATTTAACACATCTATCGGTTACAGCTTCAGGCATAGGGTTAGGCTTATGCCATATAATATCCTGCCGTAAGTACCATCCATCTTTTTGTAAAGAAAAGGCAAGCATCCAAGGAACACCAGATAAGTCTTTTGTTTTTAATCTTTTATGTTTGGGAGGAGCTTTACGTTGCATCCTATAATTACCACCTGTAGAATCATTAGTAATAGAGTTACCACCTTCCCAGTGGCCACCTTTAGCTCCAAAGTATGTGTCTCCTATGTTAAGCCACAGCGTACCATCATCCTTTAAAACTCTCTTACATAGACTAAAAAACGTAGTCATCTTCACTACGTATTTTTCTGGAGTCTCTTCTTGTCCTATTTGCTCTTCCTCTCCCTCGTAATCTCTAAGACCCCAGTAGGGAGGGGATGTAACTATGGTTTGTACTATGTTGTCATCAATTTCATTTATTAATTGTAGGCAGTTGCCCGTTAGTAACATTATGTTTCCTCATAAGTAATGTCAAGTATCTTGACCTTGTAATCTTTAGTAATTCTGGTGTTATCTTAATTCCATAGATTGTGTTATTGCCCATATGCTTTGCATAATATGCAAGTCTCTCTGCGTAAAAATTTAATACCCAGTTATTTAGTTCGTCTTCTGACTCGAATCGTCTTCTTGATGCGAATGATGTGCTGTGTGCTCCGTGCAATTATCTTCCTGCCCTTCATTTATAGTGTTTAGCTTTTTTAATAACACTCTTTCAACTTCTTCAAGGTCAACTGTATTTATTTCATACAGCGTTCCACCTTCTTGTGTTGTAAGAGAACGCATAGGATTATTTTTATAATAAACCCCCCAGTTCTCCTCCAGTAGTACTTTTAGTATTGCTTCTATTTTCCCCATTAGCCTTTCTTTTCGCCTCGTTTTTGATTCCTTTGTTTGCTGTATCTGTGCCTCAGCGCAGATTGCATCCATTTCTTTAAGATATTTATCCCCTGATGAAGTGATGTATATTGTCTCAAGCTCTGTCCTTATTGTATTATAGTGGTGGCGTACTAACTTTGCTATATCTTGATTTTTTGGCACTTTTTACATCCCCTTTTGCAGGCTGTTCAGTTTTAGTTTCTTGTTCCTTTTTCATTTTCTCTATCTCTTCATTTAGATAGTTATTGAATGTAACAGAATCACCTTTAAACTTAACATATGCACCAAGATAATTATCTATAGCTCTAAATCCCTGTCCAAGGGTCTTGAGCTCTTCTATTATTTTATGAATAACTGTTTCAAGCTCTTTTCTTGTAGCTCTATTTTGCTTCGCCATCTTTCTCCTTTAAAATAGTCTCTGATTTTCTGTGCTGGAGTCTTACGCTTCTTCTTCAACGAGTTCTTTTTTAGTTTCTTTCTTAGTTTCTTTTTTGGCCGTAGCTTTATGAAGGTCTATATTCTTTTTAGCTGGAGCTGTATCTTGCAAGGTTTCTACTGTAGATGATAGCCCCTCAAATGCTGTCTTAAGTTGTGCTACGTCTTTCTTTAATACATCTATATCCTTCTCCATATCTATTGCTCTTCCCATTATTTCTCCTTATTTTATTATATACAACAACACTGCCATCACTATCTTATCAAATACCCACAGACTAAGTAGTAATGTCAGTTTTGTGTCTGCTGTTAGTAGTTTTTTCTTTTTCATCAAGCTCTAATAAACGGGCAGCTAAATATACTGAACAATCCAGTGCTTCTTCAAGACTTTCTTTTAGAAAATCTCTGCCATCATTTATTATATTTTGATGTCCATACTTTTTCTCGCCTATAAGTAGACGCTGTTCAATTAATTTAAGTATCTTTTTGTTCATTGTATAATTTCCACATTATATCAGAGAATTCAATCTGTTTTTCTCTGCATTTTTTATAGTGACCAACCTGCGTTTCATGCCAGAGTTCTATTAGTTCTTTTTTACTTACTCTAATACAATATGCTGTCGTTTTACTTTTCATTTTTCCCCTCTCTCCTTCTTTGTTTGCGATAAGCCTTTCCTATCTTATTGATTTCTTCTGTAAATGATATATGGGAATATTCTGCCATCTTAACTAATGGCGTTGGTTCATATTCCTCATTAAGATAGTGTATAAATTGAGTTACTCTGCCCATTATTCTTTCTCTCCCACTATAGGTAGCCAGTTACTTAATATTTCTTCCAGTACATCTATTCTGTTTTTTAGTTCTTTATTTTCTTCTGATAAACGTTTTATTATTTCCATTAATTCATCTACCTGCATTTAATGCATTTTTCTCTTCTTAATCCAATTGTTGGAAAGTCTCTGTAGCGGTGAGTAGTCGTTGTTTTCTTGTATTGATGATGTTTATTCTCATAGACACAATTACATGTTGGGCATAATCTTACAGTAAAGCTTTCTCTTTCTTGTCTTCGTGGAGTTCTTCCTATAGTACTATTGTCCACGTTATAATGTAAACCCCAATCATTTATTCCCTCTTTCATTATTTCCCCTTTCTTTTAAAATTAAGAGCAGACAGCTATTAGGTCTGTGCGAGTGCACGTATTCATCAAGATGGAGCGTGCCTGCTCTTGTAAATTTAATGGGAAGAGTAACCAGCTCCAATAAACCCTTCCCATTTCCCTTTGCGGAGATAACCACAATTAGAATGGTAAGTCATCCTCATTAACTGTCATTTCTCTTACCTGTCCACTTTCCCAAAGCTTCACATAAGAAACTCTCCAGGAATAATGCATTGTTTCACCTTTATTATTTGTCCACTTATCTTTAACCTTTTTAAGAACAGCAGTTACAGGTCTACCAAGCATTTGTTCAGGTGTTAATGTTGGAAGAAGCTTAACAGTAGTTTCCTTACCATCAATAGTTCTTGTTTCTTCCTTTAAGGTTAACCCAACAGTTTCACAGAAACGTGTATACTTATTATTTTCTGTAGGATTCCCCTCAAAGTCATCACCCTCTTGTGGGTCTAAGAATTTAAACACACCTTTAGCAATCAGCTTTCTATCTATAAATTGCTCGCCAGTTAATGTAACATGCTTGCCAGTAATATCTTCATACTGATATGTCATGCCTTTGTTCTCTGGTGCAACTATAACATCAAAGTTATATATGCGTGCTTTAAACTTATTAAGTACAGGTCGAACAATAGAACGTGCATTAGCTATATGTCCTAAGTATTCACCCTCTACAAGACCAGTCTTTCTTAGTTCCCCATTTGTATGTGTATCTGTTTTCGTTGTATCTTCAAAAAACGTAGACACCTCATTTATTACTTCATCTGTAGTTGACATTATTTGTCTCCTTGTTTTTTCTTTGTTTTAGTTTTAGGTGGAAGAAACTCCTCTGCTAGTGCTGGAGGATTCCATCTTTGCGGACTCCCATCTACTCTTGTCTTAAATCTACCTGTTGCATCAAACTGAGCAAAGGTAGTTGGCAACTTATAAAGATAGCGACCTATTCCCCATTGGACTCCAGCTCTTTTCATAGCATTACTAAGTCCACCTTTCACTTTCTCTATATCCGTATTGTCAGCACCATCTGTCTTATATACCCAGCCATCCTCAACCCTTACTCCTAGTGTACACAGAACTCCACCATTAGGTGACTGTGTAAAATCATTAGTCCAGTTTTCTGGGCCAACAACATCATCAAGCCTATCCATAATAGCTCGGTTGGTTACATAAGCCAGTACAAGTGCCCAAGGCATACCATTAGATGTACCTTGCTGTTGTATCCGCCATTCTATATCCTCTTCTGGAAATGGAATGCGCAGTTTATTAAGCGTATCATTCATTGATTAGTTCCCCTTTTTTTAATGTGTTCCTATCACTGTATTTACCATATCCAGTCGGAGGACTACAATGGTCTTTAAACTCACAGTAATCACATTCCCATTTCATAACAGGAGATACTCCATCTTCAAAATTAGGAAGACCGACAGAATGCTGTTTGTTTATGTTAGCCCAAAACATATAAGCGGAGTTCAACATGGAGAGAGGTACTTGCTTATATTTTATAACAGATGTATTCTTGTTATAATACAGTAAATACATTCCATCGAGTCTTCCATATTTTTCTTTAACACCGTACCCATAAGTAGATAGTTGGAGTTCCTGATGTTTCATTGTATATGGCTTATCTGTGTTAAATACTTTACGAAAGCTATAATCAGCAGCTGTCTTAATATCATACAGAATAACGCCTAGACCATCATTTTGCACAACATCAAAAAAGCCTCTAACAGAAAGTTCTTCGATAATTATTTCACCTTCAACCTCATATACAGAAGATGGATTTTCAATTTCCTCACTATTTTTTATAGTAATATTTTTACCATTAATATTATTAGTAATATTATTATATATATTATTATATAATAATAATGAGTTTTGAATATCTTCATGTAACAGAGTGCCTACTCTCATCTTTCTCATTGAGGCATTATTTGCCAGATTGGTTGGTGTAACTTTATCTACAGATTGGAAATAGAGCTTTCGGGAGCACATTCCTGTACCACTTGCGTGGTAGAAATGTTCCCTTCCTACATACCTTTCATTGGTGTTTTTCTGATTTTCTTTCCTGAGAAAGTGGGCGTACAGCCCACCTATCTTATGTGTGATGTTCAACAGTTTCCTCCTCCAAGACATGACTAAGTTGGTCATTCCCAGCCAATCTAATAAGATTAGAAAAAGCTTCATTGAGGTTACTGTAGCCTGTCATAGCAGTCCATCTCTTGAACCGCTTCCAGTCAGTCTCTGGTATATTTGTAATTAAATACGACTTGAATTTACGTTGTTTCATTGATTCTTCCCTTTATATTGATAGTTAATTTAGTAAGATTTAGACTTAATAACAAAATGGTTTTTTATGGATTTAAAAATAAATTTATCTCCAATAAAAACAATGATTTATTCACTAAGTAATACTAAGTATTCTCTGTTACTTCTTGCCTCTCTCTTTCGTCAAGAATATCCTGTCTTGCCATCACCATAGCAAATGCTAAATCATAACAAGCAGTAGCAACAGCTTTACATTCCTCATCTCTTGACCCATAAGACACACCCTCTCTGACATAGCCAGAGAGAGCGTATCCTGCGAACATATCAAGCAGTTCTATTGTTGATTTCTCCATTACACGAATCTCACTATAACTCTACTTCTGTAGTTATACATATCTTCTATAGCTTGCTTATGTCCTTCTACACCACTGTTATTTTTAAACTTATCTGATGCCATTCTAACTTTAGACATCATGTGTTTATGGCTATATTTCTCTGTATCTACAACCGAACACAATGCCCATATAAACTTAGTATGATTCCAATGTGCTATATATCCAGAAAAATCGTGAAGATACGATATAACTGTATCAGCATAATCTGGTCTCAATGCCCTGAATGCCATTCCCTTAAATACTTTTGATGAGTGACTTCCACTTAAAAGACATATCAGAGAGGATATTCCAAGAGCTTTAGGCTTCTGATTGTTTCTTATATATCTATCAAGCAATATATAGTCAGAAATCCCCTCTCCAACACCAAACTGTAAATAATCTTCTAATTTCCATGCAGTTGTATTTTTATTAAGCTCAATCATAGCTCTCAAAGGAACATCATCAAAATGTGCAAAATTAACAGGAACTTTTAAAAGCTTACATGCCTCTAAAGTATGCTGTCCGTCAAACACTTCCCTTTTGCCTTCAGTTTCTACTGAGTCTCTTGTTTTAATAATACCACAATTACCAAACCTTGCAATACTTTCTGCAATAACTTTAACCTTATGTGGTATTAATCTTCTATTCTGAGGATGATATGAAAATGATGCATATTTCCTTGTGCTATCAGCATAAAGAAAATTTGCTCTTTGTGTATTCTCCTGCTTGGAAATTATCACATCTTCCCAGTTATCTATTGTAGTTATCTCTGTACGTTCCATTTTATTTCTCCTTTTTTGTTGTCTGTTATTTTACATGGTATTCATTACCACGTATTTTTAAGCTCTCTAAGGTCATTAAATTGATAAACCTATGTCCACCCTTATGAATGTCAAAAACCGTCATTAAGCCTATGTCTTGGGGCTTAAAAGACAATCCTACACCCTTAACCCCTTTCTTTACATTAAGCCTACAGGTCATTAATCTTTTATCTCCATTTTTCTTTGTAAATACAGCTGAAAAGAATTTACCATTAGTTTTATAGATATATTTCTTAGCTGTATCTCTACTTATCCATTTACGTCCTACGTTACTCATTGTCATCATCATCTCCTGTATTTTTTATTATTGGAAATTCAAATTGTAGACGAACAGAGTCTTCCCTATTGTATACTGGGTATATCCGTACATATGTACCCCGCTCAATATCATTTGCTTTTAAGAAATGGTCAGGAAGAGTTATTCTCCCTCTGTCATCTATCTTTAGTTTAGTAAGGGCTATCATACTCATCCTCCTCATCTAAAGGTTCTGCATGTTCTTTACACTGACTACATAAATCACAATCTGGCCACCCAGGGTATCCAAATGGTGCACTGCAACAATTACTATATTCCATTTTATTTCTCCTAATTTCAGGGGTGAGCAGAAAGGTGTAGGCTGAAAGAACCTACTGTCGTGAGCAACGACAAACCCACCCCTGTATATCTATTGTTTAATTACCAAACATGAATGCGAATACAAAGTACCACAGTAATATGCATCCTGCAAGCATTCCCATCCACACCATGAATTTCCCTGTATATCCACCAAGCATTATAAGTCTGTCTACTATGTCATATTTATCTAACATATTCTAAACCCTCCGCTATTTAAACAGAAGTTAGCAAACTGACGTACATTGTCTTCGCTAAATGGATATGATTTATCCCAGTTATCTTTATGAAGACTATCAAGATGTTTCTTGTATGCAGATTCATAACCTTTCACATCTCCGTTTCTAATCAGCTTAAACAATCTCCTTGCTATTCTATCTGCCTTGGTCTTAGATATTTTATGTCCATCATTGTATGAGCCACTCTCTATATCTTTCTCTGTAAGTATACTCTCACAGGTAGATGATACAAAGTTCCACAGAGGTCTCCACCACCATACATTGTTTCTAAAGTATGTACCACAGTTCTCTTCTTGCCAGTCATGATATTTCTCCCAATCCTTATCTGTTCTTTCTGGAAAAGGTGGTAGCTCTGGTTCTTGTCTTGTTAAGTTTGGATTCATCCCTGATAAATCAAATCCCATTATCTGTCTCCTTTCTTTATTATTTCTATCCATTCATCTATATAGTCCTGTGTGTAGCCTCCATCCAATAAAAATGAATTGGCTGATTCCACATCTTTAAACTCTATTTCTATGCCATCATCATTTAAAAGATATTGCCACCCATTTAGTCCAATGACACCATCTGGACATACAAGCGTTCTAACTACCATATTACTTGTCTCCTTTCTGGTTATTGTCATTAAATAACTCATCAAACTCTCCTGCTTTTCTTTTGTCCTTCATTCTAAGCTGATGTGAATGTTCATCCCACTGCATAAGTATCTGCCTAACGAAAGTTATCTTTAATTCTCTGTGCATTGTTATCTTATTGTCTTCAGATATAGATGCAACAGTCATATCAGAACTTTCACCACCCAGTGTAAATGGTACAAGTACATTATGTCTTTTCATTACGTCATCATAATCAAAGTGTATCATATTTCCCCTTTCTTATTTATTTATGTCTATTATTATTTCTACTATCATTACTATTATGAAACCGAAGCATATAATCTCCAGCATCATGTATTCTCTACTGCTGTAAAACTCTCACCAACAAGTTTTCCAAGCAATGTACTGCCACGCTTGAACCCTGAGCCACTTGTCTGCCAAACTAAGAATATATCTCCCAGTTCTTCATCAAAGTGTCCTTCTACTTTTATTCCAGAGTTCCATCCACAAGTATGACTTGATATACCTGTAGTTTTATGTCCTAATCTTGATACAGAACCTCTATTGCCCTGTATCTCAGCTTTAAACTGTGCCATTTTGTCATTCTCCTTTCTTTATTGTTTTTTCTGTTAAGTCAAAGTTTCTGAGAAAGAACTCAGCACACTCTATCCATCCTTTATTGACAAGTCTGCCTGGGTCATTTGGATTAACACCAAACTCCTTGTACTGTTTCTCATATTCTTTGCAATGCTGTAGTATGTTCTTTAATTCACCCATATATTAATACTCCCATGGCAGTCTGTCTTCTGGTTCTAGTCTCTCACCTGCATACATTGGGTCATGATAATCATCCTTACGATAGGGATACAGACTGCTGTCTCCACTATTATAACATTTATCACAATATATGCCTGTAAATATACCATATGCATCACGTCTTGCCCACCAATGCTCATCTATTGGTCTGTGCATATCTTCCTCAGCCTTACAGCCTCCACAATATGTCTTATCAGTCATCATAATTCCCCATGTTTATCTTCTTCTCAATAGCTCTGTAGTTCTCTTCACCTATACGTGACAGTCCTATTGGCTCATCATCTTTATTGTAATCCTCTTTAGTAATCCAACAGCTGTGTGAATCATGGAAATCCTGTAGACTCCTCCAAAAGTCAGCATCAAGTCCATGTGCTTCATCACGCAGACACCAGTCTATGTTGCAACCATCATCAGAGCCTCCCATTAATTCATTTACACTCATATTGTTCTCTCGCCAGTCCTCTCTTTGATACTCTGGTTTTAAATATCTACCAATAGCACAGTGTTGTTTACCCCAAGTATAATTACAGTTACCATCATTATCTATACTTCTACGATTATCTGGGTCAGCAGCATAGTGGTCTCTTGTGTCTTGTAATATCTGCTTCATTCTTTCTTGATTATTATTATTCATCATATGTGCTCACCTCTGTTTAATCTATCCCATACATCTTTAGCCTTCATTGGTTCAAACAGAGTATCACGTTCAATGCCAAGTCCAAATGGTAGTTTAATACTCTCCAGCTCATCTATACTGAATGAACCCATCTCTACCTCAAAGCCTTTGACTATACCCCAGCAATAGCTGTCATCTTTCTTCTTATTCATTAAGAACCATTTCCAACTGCCCATTGGGTCAAAGTATTTGGCTACTACCTTCTGCTCCATATCAGAGCCTTCATCATATTGTTTCTCTGCTTGTTCTTGTATTGCTTTAGTCATTAGTTTCATTTTGCTTCCCTTTCTGTTTGTTTATGTTAAGTGATATTCGCCAACATTTTTGTTAAATTCTACTAAACCCTTTCCCATCAATAAAGATACTACTGAATTCATACTGTGGTGTGCTTTCATATGCATTGAGTTATCACAAATCCATAAATTATCTATACTGTTATTAAGTTTATCCATATCAATATGATGCACTCTTTCAGTTTTTGGACAGAGTTCCCTCCCTAAGTGGTTCTGCATAACAACTCTCTGTAATGCCATATGTTTTCTTTTAGGATTGCCTGGGTCATAGTATGTTATATACTGATATCCATCTTTCCATATCTTAATTTTATTATATCTGGGATTTGCTCCACCCAATGTTCTTATTCTCCTGCAATGCGAACTACACCATCCCTCAGTACCCTCTTTATATGATTTCTTAGCATCATACCAGTTCTTAAGATATGTCTCGCCACAGACACTACAACTGACAAAACACCATGTTGTTTGTTTGTAGCCCCATTTAGCATGAGGTCTTACAGTCTTAACTCTCATAATTACAGTACCATCCATTAAATCCTTTACATATATAGCTCTGCTCAAAGCTTCGTTTATACTCATCTTTATTCCCTTTCTGTTATTAAATCTGTGCAAGGATAAGTTGCCCATTTGTTAAATTAGGACTTATTCCCTTACCCCTGCACTGTATAACACACAGCCCTTAAATAAATAACTGTGTGCATCCTCCATCACTCAGAGGTTACTTCTGTTGCTATGTGGGAATGCCTCCTCATTTCCCATCTCTACCCATATACTGTCATGGAATGATACACCATATACAGACTCAATTGCAGTTAGTACATTTCTACAACTATCATCTATCTCTTCTGCATGTCCCCAACTATCATTTACTGATGGGTCATCTCCAAATGGACACCACATTAACCATGCTGTACCCTTTGCATTTGGTTCTATTACTCCGAAGTTGTCTGCATTATACCACACACTCCAATAAGAGCTTGTATTGCTGTCAGGTATCATTGTCTTTTGTAGGTGTACCCAATTATCGGGCAGTGTTACTTTCTTTGTTATTGGTGAAGCTGGCATTATGCATCTCCTTTCATTTTTATTCCATACTGTATGAACCTTGCAGGTAATACTACCTCATTATCACATGTATAACAACATTGCCCTTCTGCAACTGGCATAGCATTACATCCACCATCCCATCCATTAGGGTCTGCCGTTATCTTTTCATTACATATTACACATTTCATTAGTTTATCTCCTTCTCTGTAATGCAAGGAATACTATCAAACTCCTCAAATGTTAATGCAATATCATCTGGAGCATAGTTGCTTTCCTTTACATTACGTGATAGTTTACATCTATTATAAAACAGCTCTTGTGCGTTAGTTATTTTGCTCATTTTATTTACCTTTCTTTTATTATTTAATATAGTGTTTGATATTCTTTATAACTGGCTTTATATCTTTTTCACTAAAAATCATTTTCCAGTCTTTAAGTTCACCTACTCTGTTAGCTGCAAACATAATTCCAATGGCATTTTCCATCCTGTCATACTCGCCATCATAATCAATGGCTTTTATAATCTTTTTAGTAAATTGTTTAATAGTCACTGCTCTATCCTTTCTTTTAGTTGTACTTTATCTATATTCTTTACATCTACTACATCTGCCACTAAATACCTTTTCTTTACAGGTATATTGAAGCCACTTACCAAACATATATTCTTCATATCTATAATTACATACACTATACAGCATCATCTCATATACTCCTTTTTAATTATACTTTAAGTTGTTTAATACTTCTTTCACTTCTACATGACAATCGGTACAGACTTTCTTATCCATTATTAATCTGCCCATTGTTCTATGTATGATTGGATACTTTACAATTACTATATCCCTTCCTTTTTTAATACAGAGACAAATATCACATTTCCTTTCCTTTTTAGTAAATGTAATAATTGTTACATCTTCACTCTGCCTTTCCTTTACCATAATATACTTTTCTTCATTCTGTATCATACTCACCACCTTTCATTGATTAGTTAAATAAAATTAGAGGTAACAAAAAACCCAAGCCAAAATTAATTGACTCGGGTTTGATGTATCATATTAGATAGAGTGACTTACTAACTTACTTTAACCTCGTTAATTGTTTCCGAATCAACTATGTAAGTTTCCTTGTAAACATTTAACTTGGTGGCGGTATGTGTTCCGTCTCCGTTATCTTCTAATATGTATTGTCCGTTTAGACCTTTAGGAGTCCAACCTTCTACAACCTTTTCCCCATTCTTATCAAGCTCAATTACCATTTTTGGTTTGCCTTGCTTGTTTAATATAGGCTTGTTGTCTTTTCCTATTAAAGCAATACGCTTGTAAGTTGGCTCTAAGTAAGATGCGGAGAAAGTTTTACAATGTCCTAAAAAGCTAACATTCATTTTTCCTCTTACATCTTTTACAAAAGTGGTATCAGTAGTTTCCTTTTTACCTCTTACCGCCTTAGTTGGTTGTATTACTTGTGTTTCTTTAATACCTAAACGCTTTAGTAATGCACTATTTAATCCCATAATATTACTTACCTCTTATTTATGTGTTATTAGTTTGGCTATTCCGTAACAAGTGTAGTTTCCTCTCGGTCTTCTACTCATTACCTCTCAATGTCAAATAGCATGCTCTTACGAGCCATCTAATATACTAACACTTAATAATTAAATCATAATAAAACTTAATTAATGTAGTATTGTTTGTTTATTGTTTAAATGAATATGGACTATAATAAAGAAAGAAAGATAGATAGACACTCACTCCCTCACTCCCTCTCTCCCTCCCGTAACACCGCACACCTACCAATTAAAGAGGTTGTTCAAGGTGGTGCTTGTGCTTGGTATTATCCCGCCTTATTGGGCGGGGTTGTCCCTTTATAAGAATTACCCTCCAAATTCAATGAAAATTATAATTACAACCAAAATTTCAACGTAATAGAGGAGGGTATGGGGACATACTAATGGGGGTACATGCGATATAAAACCCTCACACTCATTCTGATACAACTTTTCCAATTCTCTAAATTTTTCTGTAATTTTTTTCACAGAACAAGTATTGCAGAAGGGTTGTGAGTAATTTACTCACTATGTTTTTAAAGTAATATTATATAAGTAATATTATATAAGTAATATTATGTACAAGATTAATGGAACTTTTAGGCTATTTGGAATTATAAGATATATTTTGTAAATTAACTGCAATGGAATTCAAGAAAATTAAAGGAAAGAAACATTATCTGTACAAATCTATTGACGAATTTTATGCCCACAATGAGAACCATGTTGCGAGAAATTACTGGCGTGATGGTTCTGAGGGCGAATGGGTTCTCACTGATGATGGATATGTCTGCCAATTGCTTAAAACCTTCAAAGTTGGGAAAAACGACTGTGTTCGGACTGTATGCGGGACTTTTAGCATTAGCAACAAGAAACGTGAGATGCTTGGTAGTGAAGGGATTCCAGAGTACATTTACTCATTTTCGGGGAAATATGCAAAAACAGAAGATAGAGCGGATAATTCAAGACATTTCTTATTTGCCAAGTATGTGGCACGTGGAGATGATGTTCTGGATGCTTTCAGGAAAGCGTATCCTGATGCCAAGTCTGACGACTACATCAAAGCGGAATCTGCAAAACTTCTAAAAAAGGAGAATATACAAAGAATGGTTAAAGAAGAGATACGTGAAATACTAGATGAAGAAGGCGTAACACCTAAATACATTATTCAAGGGTATAAGCAGGTCTGCGACATAAGCGAGAGGGATACTGATAAATTAAGGTCTCTCGACAGTTTAGCAAAGATTAGTGGATTGTTTGATACGCAGGAGAAAAAGACCGAGGAGCTCACTGTATGGGCTGGCTTTTCACCTGAGCAACTTGATGGAATTAAAGATGGAAAGGGGTTAATAAGCAATGAGGGAAGAAAAACGCAACTTGTCGGAACGGTCAAGCGAGAATCAGAAGAAACCGAGGACGACTAGGAAGAAAAAGATAAAAGACCCATGTGATGTATGTGATAAGGAACTTTATCTTAATAGCGAATACACACAGCGTATAGGTCTTTTAAACGATATGGATGACGTTGAAGGCTGGATGTGTCCACATTGTCGCTCTGAGTACGATGTTGAAGGTAAAATAGTTAAACTAGGTGGCGAAGGCTACATAACAGGAGAAGCATAATGCCCTACGGTAAAGGAACATACGGAAAAAAACGAGGAAGACCCTCTAAAAAGAAAAAAGGAAAGAAGAAGTAATGCCTAAATTTGGAAGAGCAAGTAAAAAAAGGCTTAAAACCTGCGATGAGGACTTAGTTTTCCTATTTGAGGAGGTAGTTAAGTATTTTGACTGTACAGTCCTAGAGGGTCATCGTGGAAAGAAGCTACAGAATAAGTATTTTAAGGAAGGAAAGAGCAAATTACAGTATCCAGACGGAAATCATAATAAAATACCTTCATTTGCTGTAGATGTCGTGCCTTATCCAATAGATTGGGAGGACAGAGAGCGTATGACGTACTTTGCAGGGTATGTAAAGGGAATCGCCATGATGCTTGGCATCCCTATTCGTTGGGGAGGGGACTGGAATGGCAATAATGACCTTAAAGATAACAATTTTGATGACCTACCACATTTTGAATTAAGGAGTTTTTAATATGGGACAGGGAAATGGACATGGTTCAATAGATTCACTTATATTTATGAATGACTTACAACAATTTACACAGCCAGTATCAACTTCTGTTGCACAACCTACATCTTTACCTACTAAGGGTAACCTGCCTTCGAGTGAAGATTTTTCTAAAAATCAAACCCAAAATCTCGCCAACCTAGTTGGCTCGATAGGTTCTCCACAAGGTTTAAGCAATGAAGAGCTCTTAGAGATGGTTATGTCTACATCTCCTGTAGGAGCTTCAATAAGGGGTGGAAAGACTGCAATAAGCACTTTACAGCAACTTAAAGGTATTGCAAAGAGATATGGAATAAAAACTCCAAGGAAGTTGCAACCACAAACTATCGAAGATTATATGACTACTAATAAAATTAATGCAGCTAGAATGAAAAATAAACAAGTATTAGATAAGTATGGAATTGCTGACCCAGACAAACAAGGTATGGTAGACCCTGTATCTGCGCTTTTAAACTATTTTAGCAAGAATTAGTGGCTAACCTCAATTTACATGGAAATATCTCTGATAATGAAAAGATACTCCAATCAGCCTATAAAGACATTATTACTTTTGGGAAACTGTTTTCCCCACAAGACTTTTTAGCTTCATCAACTCCAGCATTTCATCACGAGGTGGGTCGTCTCCTCCTTGATAAGCGAATACAGCAGTTGGCATTGGTTCTTCCCCGTGACCATGCTAAGAGTACCTTAGCAGCCACCGCAGTCCTTCATAGGATATTATTTGCAACTAAAGACACACCTGAATTTATTTGCTGGATTGGTGAGGCACAAGACCAAGCATGTGATAACTTGGCATGGGTTATGAATCATATATATGAGAATCCAGCTATCCATTACTACTTTGGTGACTTAGAGGGGAACAAATGGACTAAATCTGAGTTCACTACATCGAATGGCTGTCGTATGATAGCTAAAGGAACATCTCAGCGGTTAAGGGGTAAGAAACAACTCTCTACAAGGTATACAGGGATGATTCTTGATGACTTTGAATCTGAGCTTAATACTAAGACTCCAGAATCTCGTCAGCAAATAAAGGATTGGGTAACTGCTGCTGTTTTCCCTGCCATTGATTTTGACAAAGGTGGGTTCTTATGGTGTAATGGAACGATTGTACACTATGATAGTTTTTTGAATGGAGTTGTTCAAAGCGGTAGAGAGGCTGCGAATAACATGGAAGAGTTTAGCTGGGAGGTACTTACCTATAAGGCTATACTCGATAATGGTAAAACATTATGGCCTTCACGTTGGCCAATAGAAAAGCTTGAAGCACGTAAGCAATTCTTCATAGATAGTGGTACTCCTGCAAAGTTTTATCAGGAGTATATGAATCAGGCAAAGTCACCAGAAGACCAAATATTTACAGAGGAGGATATAAATGATGGACTTTACAAAGGTAGTGCGAAATTTGATAGCAGTACCGATTCGTGGTATATCTCGTTTAATGATGGCAGTAAAGAGTATGTCAATATTTACATCGGTGTTGACCCCGCTTCGACACTTGGTCTACGGAACGATTTTAGTGTTATTATGGTTATTGGCGTTACTGCCGAACATGATTATTACATTATTGAATATTGGAGAGAAAAAGTGCTCCCAATGGACTGCGCAGATAAAATCTTCGACATTGTGGAAAAGTATAGACCCATACGAAGAATAAACATAGAAACAATAGCTTATCAAGAAATGCTTAGAGATTACGTGCAGAAGCGAAGTAAGAGCGAAGGTAAGTTTATGCCAGGTATTGAGCAGGGAATAAAGAACTATGGCAATGTTAAAAAGAAAGATAGGCTCTGGGAAGGTTTGCAGCCAATGTTTAAGGCAGGGGCTGTTCATATCAGAAAGAACATGCATGAACTTATCGGCGAACTCATTGACTTTCCCAAAGGGTCACACGATGACTGTATTGATGCGTTTTGGCTTGCTTGCCAGTATGCTAAAGGAAATCCTAAAGCGGGCAAGGAAAAGAAAGTAAAGAACAAGGCAACAGGGGAATGGGAGACAAAAAGAAAGAAAATTTATAATTGGATAACAGGAGCAAGGGTGTAACTTGCATAATAACTAAAATATCAGTAAATTATATAGAATGATTCCAGAAAATAATAGCACAAAAGTAATAAAAGAACGATGGCGCAGATGGTATGATGCTCGTAAAGATTGGGATACACAAGCCAGAGAGGATATAGATTTCTACTTGGGCAACCATTTTACTGCTAATGAGGCAAAGGTATTAGCAGAGCGTAATCAGTCAAATACTCCTATAGATAGGCTTTATTCTGCTATTGAGCAGTTTAAAGCTATTATGACATCTAAGCCTCCTAAGTTCTCTGCTGTTCCTAGAGAGGATTCAGATAATAAGCTCGCAAATGTATGGAAAACAATATTAGAATATATATGGGATATATCAGATGGTGACGAAGTTTTTAAGCAGGTTGTTCATGATTATGCTGTTACTGGTCTTGGCTATTTCTATGCCTATATTGATAGAGAAGCTGATTATGGAAGGGGAGAGGTTAAATTTACCTATGTAGACCCTTTTAGAATTGTAGTAGACCCTAACAGTAGAAATAAGTGGTTTGATGATTCTTCTGGTATGATGCTCTCTACTATACTTACAAAAGCACAGCTTTTAAATCTGTATCCGCAACTTGGAGAAATTAGCGATGAAGAGTCTGGGAAGATGCTTATTGATGAAGTTGAGAGCGTTGACTATACAGATGGAGATTATCCTGATTCTACACAAACATATAATAATAAGTCTTTTACCCCTGATGTCACAAAAGATTATGACTATGGGACTTCTGATTCTGAGAAGTATAGGCTAATAGAAAGCTTTGAAAAGATAAAAGTTCCATTTTATCGTGTAGTAGATATGAGGACAGGTCAAGAAGCAGTTCTTGATGATGCTGCTTTAGAAAAATACTTACAAGACCCAGATATAGCAAAAGCATTTGAAGCTAAACTTGTAGACCTTGTACAGGTTCAGCAAACAAGAATTAAAGTTAGTTGCTGTGTAGGACAAGTTATGTTATATGAATCCGTGCTTGATACGGATACTTACCCGATAGTCCCAGTCCCGAATATATGGACTAATACTCCTTATCCTATGGGTGACGTTAGGAAGAATAAGGACTTCCAGCGTTTTTTAAACAAAACTATGTCTCTTATTACCTCTCATGCACAAGCAGCTTCGGGGCTGAAACTTTTAGTACCACAGGGGTCTATACAGGATATAGAGGAATTAGAGAGAGATTGGGCTAATCCAAATGCTACTATTGAATATGATGCTAGTTTTGGAGAACCTCATTTTCCATCTCCACAACCACTTGCAGGTTCAATATTGCAGTTACCTCAAATGATTGAGCATTATATAGACCTTAATATGGGTATATTTGAAATGCAACAGGGAAATGCCGAGGTTGCACCTCGAACATCTTCTGCTACAATGATGCTTGAAGACTTTGGTCAGAGACGGAGTAAATCTAAACTTCGTGATATTGAAGCAAGTTTAAAGAGATTAGGAAGGGTTATATATGCCCTATCTCGTTCTCATTATAATTTCCAAAAAACATTTAGAATAGTTCAACCTAATAATGATATTGATGAATATACAGTAAATAAGCGTCTTATTGACGATAAGTCAAAAGAACTTCAATCAATTGAGAATGATATAACACTTAATCATTTTGACATTCGTGTTATAGGTAATTCTACCATGCCATCTAACAAGTGGGGTGAATGGAATATTTACATGGAAGCATATCAAGCAGGACTTATAGATAAGGTTGAAGCATTGAAGAAAACAGATATATTTGATAAACAAGGAGTTTTACAAAGAACTGATGTTATCACAAAATTACAACAACAACTCGAACAAGCAGGTGAGCAGATTAAAGACCTTAAAGGTGACTTGCAAACCGCTCAAAGAGAGAATGTCCATAATAAAGAAAGAGTTGAGGTTGAAAAATTCAAAGGCAGGCTTAAAGAGAGCGAACTTGAATCTAAGAAAGGCTCTGAGCTTGCAGTTGGTAAACTAACAAATGCGGTGAAACTGGAGAATGAGAAATTACGTTTACGTGGTCAAACTCAAGAAAAGCTTCAGAAATCGCAAAAGAAAGGAGAGTAATCTCATGGAAAATGACGCATATCAAAATGAAAATCAACAGGAATTCCCTGAAGGTCAACTCGTTAATGATAATGTAGGGCAAGATGTAGGAGTTGAAAGTGCCGAGAATTCGCAAGATGTGACTGAAGAGGAATCTTCTAGATACCATCAGTCAAGGGCGGATAAACTTAGTGCTGAAAACGAACAACTCAAGAAATACGAAAAAGTAGGTAAGATGCTGGAATCACGACCTGATTTAGTCCAAGGTTTAATGGGACAACTTCAAGGTGATGGTCAACCAGCTAAACCACAACGTATTGAAATGAGTCAGGACGAATTCGACCCCTGGGAAGCCTTTAATGACCCTAAATCTAAATCGTATCAGTATAAAGAACAGCAAGACGATGCAAAAATCGATGCTCGTGTGGAGCAGCGTTTAGGTGGACTCCAAAAACAAATGGGACAGACTCAACTCCAAAACCAAGTTATCAATGATGGCTTAGTTACAAGAGACGAGCTTCCTCAGTTTATGGATTTCGTTAATAAACATCCTGCCGAATACGGACTCGCAAACGTTGTAAAGATGTATCGAGCTGTTAATGCTGATAATCCAGCTACACAATCACCTAATCCTCTAGACCAAGTACGTCAGAATCAGCAAGCTCCAACGCCTGCTGGTATTCTTTCTGGTGAACAACCAAAAAGACAATCTGAATCGGATGCGGTATGGGATAGTATTGTGAAAGCTGGTACGAGAAGTAAAGTACTTTAATAATAAATAGGAGAATAGAAAATGGCTACTTATAATAGTGGACAGGTAAATTTTGGAACTCCTGGAAGTGGAACTGTTGATAGTGCTAGTTTAGGCACAAGACGGTTATACGATTTTAGCGATAGGGTCGCTGATTTACAACCAGAAGAGTCTCCATTCTTTGTTTACCTTTCAAAAGTAGGAAAAGTGCCAACTTCAGACCCTCAATTCCGTTTTCTTGAAGACAGAACTAAGATTTCTGCTTATGATAGAAGCTTTAGCATATCAACTAATCTAGCAGCAGTTTCTGCTGGTGCGACAGTTCAAGCTACTATCACAGCAGCTCAATCTTGGCTCATCAAGGGAATGGTAATTTCTGTAACATCTAATGCTGGCCCATCGGGTGGCCCAAATCACGCAAATGCTGTGATTACTGCTATCAATTCGACAACATCGATTGATATTAAATGGCTCACTAATCCAGGTTCAGATGCCGACCCAGCTGCTTACACAGCTGAGACTTCTACGGAAGGTATGGCATGTGTTATAGGAACTGCTTACGCAGAAGGTAGTGGTGCTCCAGATGTATTTTCTCAAGAGCTTGATGATGATTATGGTTATACCCAGATTTTCAAAACAGCTGCTGAGATGTCTAATACAGCAAGAGCAACCGTTTACCGAGGATATTCTGATGAATGGCAAAGAATATGGAACTTAAAACTAAGAGAACATAAAATCGACATTGAACGTGCAATGCT
>VTLG01013057.1_pt1 | contig 27177 bp, 18 predicted proteins | sample 4694571 | NCBI WGS metagenome assembly VTLG01 (sample SAMN12604809, study PRJNA352737) | marine metagenome | biome: ENVO:00000447; feature: ENVO:00000209|ENVO:00000569|ENVO:01000036; material: ENVO:00002151; isolation source: viral sequences binned using virsorter ...
AGCATAAAAATCAGTCTGAGCCAAAAGATCATTTCTAACTGATCTTAAAATAGTTAATTCTGAAGCCAAAGATGTTCTATCTGCCATCTCGGCATCTGTCATCTCTCTAGTTGTTTCTGATTTTCCCTCACCATTGTATATTGTTATATTATCATTTGCCATTATGTTCTTTTCACTCCATAAACTACAACTTTTGCTCTTTCAGCAAAGTTTCCTTGTGAAGTAAACCAATAAAAACCTGTGTGTGTTCTACTACCATGGTCAGTAGTTACTCCAGAACCCATATTTACTCCACTATATCCGTCATGTCTTTCACAAGCAGTTGAAAATGTAAATGCGGTTTCTGTACTAGAAGTTACAGGATTAAAAACCCACATATAACCAGACATTCCAGCATTTCCAGAATTACTTTGGTTTACTGATAAAAAAGGATATGCATTGTGAAAACTTTGATTCTGAGCACCTGCACCACTCTCTGACAATGTAAGTCCTCTGTATGTATTATCAGATGTGGCACCAGTATCATTGTAAAACTTAAATTTTACATGGGTGTTATCGGTTGCAACTCCAATCATATCCATAGTTACAAAATATGTATCGTAGGTAGATGAAAATATTCCATTGTGAGCATACGCACCACTTGTACCCAAAGCCACAGATGAAATTTGTTCAAAAAGTGCCATTTTATCTGGTAATGTATATGTGTTTTGAATTAAAGCCATTATTGTATCTCCGTTAAGTTAAACTTGTATTTTTTACCTGAATTATTATTTATTAAGAATAAGTCATCAGCGCCCTCTTGAATTGTCCAGTCACCTTTTGTACCATCAACAGCATTACCTGTTTCTTTGGTCATATTAGATAAATGTAAGTCACCAGTATATACATTTCTCCATTGTAGAGAACTTGTTCCTAAATCGTATGCGTCATCTGATGTTGGTACTAAATGCCCTGCACTTGTAATTTTAACTTTTGCAGTTGCAGCTTCTGAAGCACCTGTCATAAATTCTAAACTTGTTGCGTTTGCTGATGCACTAAAATCACCTTCGGATACTGCTTGAATAGCAGCAGCGACTAATACAGCGTCTGTTCCTGTGCCTTCATCTGGTGCTTGAAACTCAATTTTACCCATGACATCATTTGCTGCCATATCAGTTTCACCAGTTTGTAGTGTTAATATAACAGGTTTGTCGTCTGCTGTAGCAGTATGTTTTAATATAAGTCCTTTATCAGCATTATGAATTAATCTAATGTCTTGGTCATTACCAAACTGAATTGTACCAGCGTCTGCAAGGAATAAATCTGACCATTCTAATGAGGCAGAACCTAATGCCTGTCCGTCAGCACTTGAAGGTGTATTAGATCCAACAGAAGCAAAAGATAATACGCCAGAACCATTTGTTGTTAGTGCCTGACCATTTGATCCATCAGAAGCAGGTATAGTAAATTCTGTACCACCTGATGTTATTTTTATATTTGAGCCGTCTGATTCAATTTTTTCGTTAGCGTCTGTGAAATGTAAACCAACATTCGTTGGGATAATAACATCTGTAGCTGCTGTCAATTTAATATTATTTCCTGAAATTGTTAAATCAGTACCATCACCTTCTATTTTTTCAGCGTCATCACCAAAAGTTATTCCTACATTTGCAGGAACATTAATATCTGTTGTCGCTGTTAAGTTGATATCAGCACCAGAGTTTAATGTTAAATCTGTACCATTACCTGAAATCTTTTCGCCTGAATCAGCAAATTGTATTTCTTTACCTGACGCCATGAGTAAAGCAGAAACATCACCATCTAATCTCATAACTTCAGTAGAAGAACCACCATCGTTTACTTTGAATATAATATCTTTGTCTGAGGTTGCTGATTCAATAATAAAGTCAGTTGAACTATTTGTAAATGTAGCAATTGTTGTTCCATCATCTTTAATAATAACATCAGCACCACCAGCGTCTAATATAATATCAGCAGTTGCGTCTAAAGTAATATTAGCACCTGAATCTATCTCAGCGATTACTGGAGTTGTTAAAGTTTTGTTTGTAAGTGTTGCTGTTGAAGCTGTTGAAACTAAACGAGCATCACCACCAGTGCCTGGTAGTGTAAGAACATTAGTAGCACCTTCAGAGTGAGGTGCACCTATAAGTGTTTGTGCGTGAGCGTTTGAACTCTCGCAATAAAATTTTATTTGTGAAACAGCATTACCATCATTTTTAAGATCAATTAAACCACCAGCCAAGAATAAATCACCATTAGATGTTAAACTCATTGTCTCAGAAGCAGCAGCTGAAACAGCAGTTCTAAAACTTAATTTTGTTGCATTAGCAGAAGCACTAAAATCTCCTTCAGATACAGCAGCAATACCAGCAGCAACTAGAATTGCGTCTGTTCCTGTTCCTTCATCTGGTGCCTGAAAGTTAAGTACCCCTAATACATCATTAGCAGCAATATCAGTTTCACCTGTTTGTAATACTAAGGTAACTGGTTTGTCGTCAGCAGTTGCGGCTGATTTTAAAGCAAGGCCACTATCTGCAACATGAGTTAATGTTACATCTTGGTCAGAACCAAAATTAATAACTGCACCATCAGCAAGAAATAAGTCTGACCATTCAAGTGATGTTGAACCTAATGCCGAACCATCAGCTACAGCTGGGGTAAGGGCAGCACTAGTCATTACTAACTCATCAGCGCCTGCAATTTTAAAGTGAATTGTATCGTCTGTATCAGCCGTGATACTAGTATCAGCGTCTAAATCAAGTATCAATTCATTAGAATTTAAGTCTATGAGTGTTGCTTTTGTTAGTGCCATGTGTTTCCTTTAACTATATTTATAACTATTTATACTCGTTATTCATCATTATCTTGCTGTTGTTGGAGTTCCCTTTGAAGAAGTAAATGGGTGTTCTGCAAATGCCATAAACATATACTCATTACCATTTCCGTTGAATACTGCATTAGAACCTCTACATTTAAAACCATTAGATAATAAATCTAGTTTAATATTATTATTATGAGTTGTTACAGCACTACTAGTATCTGGCATTAAAAAATCTTCTGCAAGATTATAAGGATTTATTTTATTATCTATTAGTTGCCAGTTATCTGCGGTATCAATGCCTTTAACTACTACCCATGCTGGTTTAAAACCACAATATACAAAAGGTCCGTCAGCATTTCCGTTTCCATTATAGTAAGCAATCCTTGAATATCCTTGAATTGATCTAAAACAAAAAGCTGTATGAGCAGCGTCAGGCGATATATTATTTGATGTTGCAAATAATGTTGATGTTGGTTCGCCATAACTTCCGTCAGAAGCTCCAGCGTCAGTAGTGTGTAAAAGCATATATTGATTGTTAAATGCTGTCTCATCAAATTTACCAATGACAATCCAGTTAGCTGATGTTAGTGGTTTTAACCAAATCATATCAGGTTTTGCACCTAAGCCGTGTGCTATAGTTTGATCGTCACCATCAGTAGTAAACTTAACTACACTAAATCCTGCAGTTTGATTTGCTTGTACTGTTGCTGTTAAATCTCCAGATGAATCTGATGATGTTGTACCTGCATTTAATTTCCATTGATATGCAACATATGTGTCACCATTTGCATTAACTGTGCTTGCAGTTCCAACTTGAAAACCATCTGTGTTAAAAGCTTGTACTCTATTTTGGTCATCATCTTGTGCACCAGTAGTATCTGATAAAAGAGCATATCTTGCACCATTTGATGAATCAATTAATTGATGTGAAGATGTACTAGACCTTTCTTTTATCCAAAGCCAATCAGGTTGAAAATCACCTGCATTAGCATCGTTAGTAATATCTCTGTCATCAGTTGAATTACCTGAATATAATTGTATATGAAAGTGTGCTGAAGGATCGTCTATTGTTGTGTATGCCATGTTTTTTCTATCCGAACTCCGCTAAGTTTTTTGAGTTGAGTGCATAAAAATTTACACCATCGTTTGTAGGGTTATACTCAAAACTTCCATGTCCGTTTGCGTCTGAATTACTACTTGATATTGTAAAAGGAGCGTTGCCAAAATTTACTTCAAAAATATGACCTCCTCCTCCACTTGCATTTGCAAAATAAGGTAATATAAAATCAGTAACAGCAAAACTTTGATGTATAAATCCTGTACCAGCAGAAACATCTGCTGCTCCGTTACCACCATTTGAATTAGAACCATTGACTTGCAAATACCATTTTTGATTATCAGCATCTACATACACACCAATTATATCATCTGGGTCGTGTCTGTGGTTTGTTCCTGAACTAGATGAACCATTGTCCCATCTTTCTCCATCATTTCCTCTAATATGATACCTCAGTCCTATTACGGTATCAACAAAACCTATTTCTAAATGACTTGCACCAGATGAGGTAGAAATATATTTAACTTCCCAATACCATTTGCCAGAAGTAAATCCCATACTTCCAACAGACCTATTAGTTGAACCATTACCTATACTTGCTCTAGTATTACCCTCAGTAAATGTAACACTTGTTGATATGTCAGATACAGGATTTAATATTGCATAATTATTTGTAGGTGTGTCTGTTGTTATATCTGCTGCTGTTGCGTTTGCGTCATCAAAATGATTACCATTACCACTTGTATCTGCACCTTTACCACTTGCGTCAGCACTTGTTCCTGTCCCTTGAAACTCTAAAAAGAAACCGTAGTTTCCATAACTGCCTGCATATTTTTTAGGAACCCAAACACCATTATTATTTGTTTCACCAAAATATGATGGGTCTAATTGTTGTCCATCTATAAAATTAAAATCTGCTAAATAACCATCATAGGGTTCATTACCTGCTGATTCAACATTTTCTCCAATAGAATGAGCACTTGCTGTTAAAAATCCTAATTCATAATTTTCGGTGAGGACAACATCATCTGTTATACTACCACCTTCAACTCTAGCCTGCACATCACGCTGAGTGCCGTTTACATAGGCTTTTACTCTATTTGTAGCTGTGCCATCACCTGAATCTATTGCTATAACAAAGTGATACCATGCTGATGGATCCCTAAATTTAATTAAAGTATCATTACCATCACTAATCATCATAGTACCAGCATTAGTATTATTAAAATTTATTTCTAAAGCATTTAAAATACTATTATTAACACCCATAAATTTAATAACATCTTCATTACTACCAGATTTAATCGCACTAAAAATAGCTTTAGCATTTGTATCTTGGGGTGCTCCAAGTTTAGTCCAAAAAGATATAGTACAAGCTTTTGTTGATGATGGTGAACCAGAAAATGTTTTTCTTAAACAAGCTGCGTCACCTCTATTAAAACGCATAGAATTTTCTATCTCGTAACCTGAAACTGAATTTGCACCTAAAATTGATGGCATAATATATCTCCTAACTTAATGTTGGTAACACACCTAATGGTCTTGTAATTGAACCGTCCTCTTGCTTTGTAAATTTATAAAGGGTTTCTAATGCAGGCGTATCAGCTGCATTTGTGATAGCAGTTTCCATAGACGCCTGTTTACTTCTAACTGCTTGTCTATGAGTAGTAATCGCTGAGGGAATAGCAGTAGATTCTTCTGCTTTTCTAACTACATACCAATCAGTTTCGTTTAATATACCCTCTGCTTGATTTTTAACATTTCTAATTAATTTTGTTTTAAGACCTTCTACTCTAACTGTATTCGTATCAGCACCGTCTGGTGCTTGACCTACAAGTGAAGGATCATCAATTTGTGCTTGAGTCCATTTAGTATCAGCATAAGCCCTTGCTGTTGCTGTACCATAACTACCTGTTACTTTACCACTACCAAAAGCATAACTTATATCAGTATTAATGTACCATTTTTCATCTTTTCTATTTGTTTCATCTATCTCTACTGTGTAAATACCTATGGCATTTCTTTCTGATTCACTCCATAATGTAAAAACTGCAGGAGGATAATTATAATCACCAATCTTAATACCTTTGTTTCCTTTTGGAAAACTTGTAATTGATCCTGATTCTACTAATGCAAACATTCTATTCTCCTTATGATAATGTTAAGTTGAGATTTCTTCCAACTTCTAAATATTTTGACCCATTGTATCTAAACACAAATAAGTCTCCCTTATTTGCTGTCGTTGTAAGTGTTGGTGCAACATCACCAGTGAACTCATAAACAGCGTTAGGTGTTAATGTTCTTGATCCAGTACCGTCTTGTATAACTAATAAACTTACAAACTGTCCTGCAACTCCGCCTGAAGCAGCACTTAAATTTCTATTACCTGCTAATGTTACTTTTGCAACAGGACTTGTTAATACATTCCATGCAATATTAGCACCGTCTGATAATGCTACTTCTGGATTAACAGCCATAGCCGCTAATGACATATAAGCACCATCTTCAATTCTCATTACTTCCGTACCGTCTCTTTGTTGGAATATTAAATCTTTTGTATCGACAATAGGTTTTACGATAACATCACTTGAACTGTTAGTGATAGTTAATACAGTTGTTCCTCCAGCAGCAAAATTTAAGTCGTTGCCAGCAGCGTCTAATGTAATATCTGCAGCTGCGTCAACTGTTAAATTGTTAGCACTAATAACTAAATCAGTACCATCGCCTTCGATTTTTTCTGAATCGCCACCAAATACAATACCAACATTGTTTGGTACATGAATATCTGAAGTGGCAGTTAAGTTAATTTTTGCACTAGAAGCAATAGTTAAGTCTGTACCATCGCCTTCAATTTTTTCGCCATCATCGCCGAATGTTAATCCAACACCTGATGGTACATTAATATCTGTTGTTGCTGTAAGGTTAATATCAGCACCAGCATTTATTGTTAAATCAGTACCATCTGATTCAATCTTTTCGTTTGCGTCTGTAAAGTGTAAACCTACATTTGTAGGAATAATAACATCTGTAGCCGCTGTTAATTTAATATTATTACCAGCAATAGTTAAGTCTGTGCCATCACCTTCAATCTTTTCTCCATCATCACCAAATGTTAAACCTATGTTTGCAGGTATATTAATATCACCATTTGATCCCACCGTGATACTTAAATCTGTTCCGTCTGATTCTATTTTTTCTGCTGTTGCAAAAGTTAGTCCAACGCCTGATGGTATATTAACATCTGCTGTAGCAGTTAAGTTAATATTATTACCACTTATAGTTAAATCTGTTCCGTCGCCTTCAATCTTCTCGGCATCATTACCAAAGGTAAGTCCTACATTTGAAGGTATATTGATATCAGTTGTAGCCGTTAAGTTAATATCATTACCTGAATTGAAAGTAAAATCTGTTCCGTCTGAAGATATTTTCTCTCCACCTTTATCAAAGAAGTATAATGCTCTGTCGTCAGCAATTCTGATTACTTCGTTGCCATCATATTGTTGAAAAATTAAATCATCTGAATCAACACCAAGTTTAATTACTTGAGCACCTGCGGTGCCATCCATATCTAAAGTAAGTTGTAAAGTACCTGCGTCTTTAAATTCTATATTACCGCCTTCAGCGTCTATAACAATATCGTTAGATGAATCTAAAGTTATGTCTGTACCGTCATTTAAGATACTGTCAAGAGAGATACTACCTACATTTGTAATATTAGTATCACCAAAACTTGCTGTGCCTGAGACAGTTAAATCGCCTGTAACAGTCATATTATCTGCAACGGTTACTTCGGAAGTTGTATGTCCTATTGTAACAGCAATACCTGATGTTTCAGTTGCAATTTTTAAAATACCTGTTGAGTTTGTTAAGAATGAGTTTGTTCCATCATGATATAGTTGTAAGTCATCACCAGTACCAGCAACATATTTTATACTATCTAAGTTATGAAAACCAGTTGCCTTAATTGTACTTCTATCTGAACCACCAACTTTAATATCTATCTCATCATCTGTATCTGCTGTTAAAGATGTATCAGCGTCAGCATCTAAAATAAACTCTGCACCATTAGTGTCTAAAACATTTTGAACAATTGCCTGTCCAAGATATTGTATATAAGCAGTATCAGTAGAAGCAGGAGCCGCTGTGAATACTATACTAGTACCACCGCCTGATAAGTTGTATGCAACTTTTGGTTCCTGTAATACACCACCAACAGATACTATAATTGAAGTCTCATCAGCAATAGTAAAATCTAGTGTGAAAGTAGTTGTACTTCCGTCAGTAGAAAGTGTCTGTTTACTGTGAAATCCGTTGACTGGTGCTTTTCCGATATATGCCATTATCTATCCTTTACTATTTGCGTCCTTAACAGCCTTGATATGTGTATACCAAGAACCTGTCTTGTCTAATTTTTCATCATCAATATCGTGATATAATTTGTCCAATTGTTCCCTCCAAGATCCGTATTCTATTTTTCTTTTTGAAAATATTGGTGCGTTTGATTCAACAGTATTACCTGCTGTTTCATATGAAGCTATTTGTGAATCTGTTGGTTGAGAGAAACTGTATGACCAACTTTTAATAACATCACCACTACCATCGTTTTGTAACATTACTTTTGTATCATCCCAAGTTGCAGAATTTGCCTTTATATATAATTCTACTTTTGTTTGTAAACTAGCCATTCTATACTCCTATTAACCTGTAACCACCAAATTGACTTGCAACACCACCTGCTACATCAGCAGTATTTCCATTTTCATCTTTAAGATAAACATATGCCTCGACAGTATCACCAGCACTTAAATCTATCATCACATGAGCAAAAACACTTGTTTGAATATAATTAGCAGAGCCTTGTAGTTCTATTAAACCATTAGAAACCGAAGAGCCATTAACATAAATAGCTGCGATTGAATATTCACCATCACTACCAGCATTAGATCCGTAATCTGCGTACAATTGTAAAAATATGTAATACTTACCACCTTTACCAGAAGGAACTGTAAATGTTGTTCCATCAAAAGCAGTATCAGTATCTATTTCTGAGTTAGTAAAACCTGTAACTTTTGTAAAAGTAGCTCTTGATATACCACTTTGTCCTGATGCTTTTTTGCCAGCAAAAGCAGGTGTATTTTCTGCGCCTATGTATGTTTTAATTCTTGAGGCAGCAACTTTTCTATTTGTACCACCAGCACCATCATCTACAATAAATAAATCAGCGTCTGCTAAGTCAGCACCTATGTCAGTACCACCGTCTATATCTAAATCTGCAAGTGCTAAACTTCCATCAGGAAATACAGGTGTTTGACTAAATGTTACAGCACCGTTAGAAGCAATTGTAATTGAATCAGCGTCTGAAGCGACACCGATAGTACCGCCATCTTTAATTACTAAATCGTCTGAAATAGTCAAGAGACCAGCAGAACTTAAAGTCATTTTTGAAGAAGCGGCTTCTGAAGCACCTGTATGAAATTCTAATCTTGTAGCATTGTTAGAAGAACTAAAGTCTCCCTCTGATACTGCTTGAATTGCAGCTGCTACTAATATTGCGTCTGTGCCTGTACCTTCGTCTGGTGCTTGGAATCTGATTGCACCCATGACATCATTGGCAGCCATATCAGTTTCACCAGTTTGTAGTGTAAGTACAATTGGTTTATCATCTGCTGTAGCAGTATGTTTTAATTTTAATCCTACATCAGCATCGTGGGTTAAAGTAATCTCTTGGTCATTACCAAATTGAATTGTACCAGCGTCTGCAAGAAATAAATCAGAAAATTCTGCTGAAGCAGATCCTAAAGTTGCGCCATCAGCACTTGAAGGAATAATAGAAGTTGTAATCTGTGGACTTGTTAATGTTTTATTTGTTAATGTAGCAGTTGAAGCTGTTGAAACTAGATCGACATTACCACCAGTACTTGGTAGTGTTAAAGTATTTGAAGCACTTTCTGAGTGTGGTGCTGCTTGTAGTGTTTGTGCATGAGCATTTGAACTCTCACAGTAAAATAATATTTTAGACCTTGTGCCTGCGTTTTTAAGATCAATCTTACCTCCAGTAAGTAGTAAAGCACCAGCGTCAGACATATCTAATGTCATTGGTGTGATATCTGAACTACCGTCTGTCCCTTTAAATATAATATCAGCATCACCTGCCTGTGCGTCTATTGTAATATTACCTGAAGATGTTGCGATTGTAACAGCAGCGTCTCCTGTTGTTAAATCGTCAGCAGCACTTGATACTGTATCAAAAGATAAAGCACCAGAACCGTCTGTTTTTAAAAACTGTCCTGAAGAACCATCAGCAGTTGGTAATGTTAATGTGAATGATGAAGATATACTACCTGCAGTTAAACCTACATAGTTTGAACCGTTATCTGTATCTTCAAAAATTCTGATTGCACCAGCACCTGTAGCACCGTTTGCAATACCTACAAAACCACCATCGTTAATATCTAATAGTGTTCTTCCATCAAATTGTTGAAACTTAATATCTTTGGCATCAACCATCGGTTTAATAATCGTATCACCAGAACTATTAGAGAAAGAAAAGTGTTCAACACCTGCGATTTTAAAATCTATTCTATCATCTGTATCTGCTGTAATACTTGTATCTTGGTCGGCGTCTAAGATTAATTCGACACCATTTAAATCAACAGCAGCTGCAAAATCTGCTAATTTAGCAGAGGTAATCGTAGCGTCTGTGATTCCCGTTGTACCCGATATTGTTGATAATGCCATGTTTTTATATCCTTATTACTACTATTTATACATTTATCCCAAGGCAGCTGCAATAGAAATTGAAAAAGCATTCGTAGCAGCACTTGCGGATGTGATTAATGTTCCTGTTTCGTTTGGTAAAGTTATTGTTCTATCTGCTGTAGGATCTGTAACTGTAAGTGTAGTTTCATGTGCGTCAGCAGTTGCCCCCTCAAAGACAATACTTGCGTCAGTTAATGTCAATGTAGTTGCAGTTAAATTTGTAATTGTAGGTGTATTGATAGTAGGACTTGTTAAAGTCTTATTAGTTAATGTTTGAGAACCTGTGAGTGTTGCAACAGTTGAATCAACTGCTACTGTGATTGTATTACCTGAACCAGTTGTATCAATACCAGTTCCTCCAGCAATAGTTAATGTCTCACTATCTAAGTCAATCGCAATAGTTCCACTATCGGAAGTTATATCTAAATCTTCAGCAGTTACAGTTGCGTCAACATATGCCTTAATTGATTGTTGAGTTGCTAATTTTGTGTTACTATCAGAAGCCATATTATCTTCATCAAGTACAGCAGTTCCTGAAACAGCAGTATTTAAGACAGCACTTGTAAGAGTTGGTGTTGTAAGAGTTTTATTTGTGAGTGTTTCAGTTGCAGTTGTTAAAGAAACAGTACCAGTTAAGTTAGGTAATGTAATTGTTCTATCAGCAGTTGGGTCAGTTACAACTAATGTTGTTTCGTGTGCGTCATCAGTATCGCCTTCAAAAACTATCTTTGTTTCAAATACGGAAGTACCTGCTTTTAAAGCAGCGATTTCTGTATTCATCGCCACAACAGCTTCTACTACATCGGTTGATGAAGCAATTGTACCAGTTGCACTTAATAAATCTGCTATATCACCAACATCACCTGCTGTTGAATTATAGGTCGTTCTAAAAGTTTCTAGTGTATCTGTTACTGCTACTGTTCTATCTGCCATACTATTATTTATTCTATCCTAATGCAATACATCTTGAAATGTGATTTGATTTTGTTGCATGAGTTGCTGTTGTTATTGCTGTCATTGTTGCGTCTGGTATTGTGATTACATTATCTTGGTCAGGATCTTGAGCATTTAAAGTTATTTCGTGTGCGTCAGCAGTTGCACCTTCGATTATGATACCATTTGCACCAATACCTAGTCCACTAATTGTTGAACTTCCTAATGAAAAAGAATCAATTGTAGGACTTGTAAAAGTTTTATTTGTTAGTGTTTGTGAAGCAGTTAATTGAACTACATCTGAAATTGCGAAAGTAACTGTATTACTTGTAGCACTACTACCTATATTTGAACCACCAGCAAAAGTTAATGTCTCAGTAGGTAGAATAATACTTTGTCCTGTACCACTATCTGGTGCAATATCTAAATCTTGAGCAGCTATTGTATCATCAACATATTTTTTAAAACTTTGTTGTGTAACTACTTTTGTTGCACTATTACTTGCCATGTCATCTTCATCTAACACAGCAGAACCAGAAACAGCAGTATTGAAAACTGGACTTGTTAGTGTAGGACTTGTCAATGTTTTATTTGTTAAAGTTTCTGTAGCAGTAATCAAAGAAACAGTACCAGTTGCGTTTGGTAAAGTTAATGTTCTATCTGCTGTAGGATCAGTTACAGCAAGAGTTGTTTCAAAACTATCGTCTGTATCACCTTCAAATATTATAGACCCACCACTAAAAATATGATTGTCAGTTGATATGGTTGTTAAATCAGTATTCAATGCTGTAATACTTTCTACAACATCGGTTGCACTAGCAATAATACCACTTGCACCTGTAATACCTGAAATTTCTCCTATATCTTCAGCAGTACCATTAAATTCAAATCTAAATTTATTTAATGTATCTCCTGCTGCTATACTTCTATCTGCCATTTTTGAGTCCTATAATTAAATTTTTTATTTCTCTCATCTCGTTTTTTAATTCATTTACATCTCTAATCACTTGTCTTACTTCATCATCTTTTTCTTTTTGTTTTATTTTTCTTGCCATGTATCTAGCATAAGCGTCTGAATCTGTGTTGATAATTGCTTGAGATTTTAAATCTCTAACTAAATTTGTATGACCTTCAACTTTTGCAGTATCTCTACTCATAAAATTAAACTGCCAGAGCAATTCCTCTTAAATCTTTTACTCTAGGAGGATAAGAACTAACTGTGCCTTTTAAAACTATTTTTAATTGAAAAGATGTAAACGAAGGTAAATCACTTACACTAAATTTATGTTCTTTAAATGTTACATCATCATCTGATGGTACAACAGCTGTGTCAGGAGAACCATCATCATTAAATGGTATCCATACTAATTCTTTTATACTTCTAGAATCATCTGCTGCTGTTGTTCTAAAATACATTTCAATCTCTGAAGTTGAAGGAACATGAGCAGATAATCTAATATCTAAAGCAGTTGAATTATTAGTTAGTATAATAGGTTTTGTTACATATTTTGCAGCTGAACTACCACCACTTTTTGCTGTATCATCAACAAAGTCTGGTGTTGTTCCTGAAACAGGACTATATAAATGATTTCGTATTAAGTGAGTACTTAATCTACTTGTATCAATAACAGGTGATAAATTATCTGCTGTTGAATTAAATGTTAGATTTAAATTTAAAGATTTACTACTTGACATTTCGTTAGTTTCATTAATTGCAGAAGCAACAAGTTTAGGTCCTGTAAAATAATAATCTTCATTTAATTCTACTGCTACTTGATTTGAAGCAGTTGTTAAACTAAATTCTGTTTCGCTACCCTCTAATGTTTTACCAGTTGTTGCTCTTAGTGTAGCATTAATAGTTGTATTTGGTGGTTGAATAACACCAGCAACAGGTTGAACTACATCATATAAAATATTTCTTGTTGCAGTAACCGATGTTCCACCAACATCTCCTAATGCAGTTGCAAAATCAGAGTTTTGTGCTGTAATTACATAGCTGTGCATTTTAGGATCTTTAATAGATGTATATGTGCCATTGATATTTGTTGAAGCAACACCATTATAAGTGCCAGAAGCAATACCAGCAATTGTTACATTGTTTGATGTGCCATGCATACCATGATTTCTATGATGTACTTTCATTTCTAAAGAGCCTACAGCAGCACCACTACTATGTGAAGCAGCAGTTGTAGAGTTTACCTCTCTAGTTGCGCCTGTCAATGTAGTTGAAGTTTTTCCTGTATATGTGATTTGTTCAGAGCCAATTAATATAGTTCCTGAAGTAGGAAATTGTTTTGTACTAGACAATGGAATTGTAGTTACGCTACTGTTTATAGAATCGTTTAGAGAACCAGCAATTGTTGTAATAGGATTTTGCCTTAATGTTTTTGTTGGTAATTCGTCATTAACAAGATAAGCAACACCGTCTGTATTTGTTGTAAATTTAGCACGATTAATTTTGAATTTAACATCTTCATTTTGTTCAGCAGTCCATGTAGAAGCGTTTTGTGATTTAAACATACTTCCGAGATATGGTTGTTGTGAGATTAATCTTGTAGCGTCTAAAGTTGTTTGACCTAATCTTGCTGTGTACATTGTATATTCATCTGTGTTTGATATCACACAAAACGCATACTCAATACCATTTTGTAAAAATACAGGACTAGGGAAAGTAAATTTTGTTGCAGTTGAAGCGTCAGTTGATGTACTAATATCAGCAGCGTCAACAGTTATTTCTCCAAATGGTACAACTGTTGTTGTTGGATAACCATTTGTCATTGTTCTAATTTGAGTTGTTACAGGTATTGTGCTTGATTTACTAGCAAAGTAAACTTCAATACTTGTTACATATATACCGTCTGTTTGGTCAACCATAAATGATTGACAAACCGGATCAAACCATGCACCAGTATTATCTCTTACTACTCTAGTACCAATTGCACCTATGATTTGACTTGAATCTGTTTGTGTTGTTCTTTGTACTTGTGATTCTCTTGTTGAGATAACTGTTCCTTGAACTGTCTGAACTAAACCTTTTGCTGTGTAATCTGATTCAGCAGAGGTTGTTACAAGTCCCTCAACTTTTGAATTAGTTGAACTTGAAGTTAATCTAAATGTTCTTTTACCTGTTCTCCATTTTGGATTATCTTCGTTAGTTGGTGTTGGTAATGCAAATACACCTGAAGCAGCACCAGAAGCATTTGTTGTTAAAGCCGCGCCTGCAGTTGAGCCAGTTGGTGTTACAAGTGTTGAAATATCTACACCATCAAAGAATGGAAATATTCTAGTATCAGGTTTCATGCCTTTTGCACTAAATGAAATATCTTTTGCTCTTATAAATGTAGCAAAGGCAACTTGTACAACTCTGTTACCAATACTTGTATTTCTTAATCCACCAGGAATTAAAGTTGTTCTTACACCTGTTCTTGTTCTATTATTAATATTTTGTGTTTCAATTGTAGTTCTATCTACTCGTCTAATCCAAGGCCATGGTCCGCCTCTTCTCTCAGTCATTCTTTCAGTATTTTCAGTACCAGCAATATCAACACTTGTCCAGTTATTATTCCATTCATTCCATACAGTACCTAAATTTAATTCTTGTACATTTTCATTAGCACCACCTGTTAGTGTATCAAATACACCAGGGATTTCAATTGTCATTTCAGGAAGTGTTTCTGTTTCCATCCAATCATCTTGATCTGGTGTTAATACAACTTGACCAACAAATGATATTACATCATAAGGGTTTAGGTTAACAGTTGTACTAGCAAATTGTTGTTCTATTTCTGTTGTTTCAGTATAAGGTAAAGTAATTAAGTCGCCTGTTTTCTGATAACCATTTGTTGTTCTAATAGCGTCTGTCATAGCAGCACTATTTTCTAATGAAGAATCTGCTTCGATTAAATTACTATTATCCATATGGTGGGAAGGTCTTAATTCTCCTGCAGCCATATCCATAGATATAGAATAATCAGGATCAGTTACATCACCAATACCATGACCTGTAAAGTTATCTACTATGAAACCATTTTTAAATCTGTCAAGACCATCAGCGTCTTGTATTTGTAAAGATTTAGCGTCTTGTTCTAATAAACTTAGTTGAGTATAATATTCAACAGCTTCAATTCTTTTATGTAAACTACCAATATCTCTCATTGTATATCTTCTATTGTCAATAGCTTTTATTTCTATTGTAGAAGTATCAAATGTATAAGCAGGCATGTAAACATCATATAAGTGTATTGCGTCTTTTAGTGTTTCGCCAAATCCTGGTTCTATTGCAGAAGCACCTGAAACCACTTCAAATTGACCTTTTGATGTTAGATAAATTCTTGCTCTTTTTGATAAGTAATATTCTAGATCAGCAGTTACATCGGTATTTATTTTCATAAACTCAATTGCTGAAGCACCTGTGCCATCAAACGATCTATCGACACCACCAGAGTTAATTGTAGAAGCGTCATCTACTCTTGGTCTAAAGTCTAAACAATCTCTTAATGCAAATTGTTTACCAGTTACATCGGATTGATAACCAGGAATATCAGTATAATTAAAACCAGAATAACTATCTACACTAAAGAAGTTTCCAGCACCATGTGAGAAGAAATCAAAATTAATTAATAATCTTCCAGTAGGGGGTGATTCTCCTGCTTTTAATTTTAATCTACCTATATCGTAGAAGTTATCTCTTTGTCCAGTATCTAATTCAAATCTTCTTGTAATATCTGTATCACTAGTTGTTGCAGCTGTATCGAAATCGTCAGCCATAAACACACTATTTAATTTATGAACATCTGCCTTACCAAGACTTATAAAATCATCGGTTGCAAGAGCTTCAGTATCTATTGTTACAGTTTCACCAGATGTATTTGTTTTAGTTTTTGCACTAACAACTGATGTTGAAAGTGTTGCAGTAAGTTTTACTTTGTGACCATTATATCCACTACCTAAATCTATTGTTAAAGTTTTACCTGTCGGAGAACCACCAAGTGAGAAATCACCACTAGTTGATAGTGATATAAGATCCCCAGCAGCGCCTGTGGTACCAGAACCAGTTGTCATGATTGATAGTGAGTAATCACCTTCAGAAAATGCAGTAAAGACTTCATTGGTACCAGCAGTAAATGTTTGAGTACCAGAACTTGAAAGAGTTGTAGTAAACTGCCTTCTTATTTTAAAACTTGTATCACTTAATCCAGAGTTGTCAGTTGTCAATAATGTTTTAACAATTTGATAAGGTAATTCAAATATTGATGTATTTGTGATTGCGTCTTGAATTTTTGTTCTTTGTCTTACTAATTCTCTTGATGTTGCAACAGCGGTACCCAAATCACGAACTGTTTGTAATCTTGTATCTGATTCAATATTTTGTACAATTCTAGTAACTGAACTACCACTATCATCAATAAAGTTTATTTGGTCACCTATTTTTAATTCAGTTGTAAATTTAGTTCCAGATCCAACTAGTATATCAGATTGGTCAACAGGATTTTCTAATCCAATACCAAATATAATATCTGTTGAATCGGTTGCATCCTCTAAAATTATTGAATCGCCTTGACTATCTACAATTAACGGATCACCATCAGCTGATACTTGATGACCATCCATTATAACACCACCAGGTGAAGCATCAGGATTAACAGTTGTTACTACTCCAGATAAAGTTTTATTATCGCCAAATGTTGAATCTAATGAGACATTGGAAGTATATGTTGGACTTCCTGCCATTGAAATACCTTTTGTTTGACCAAAATCTTTTATTTCAAAACCTTTACAACCTATTGAATCAAACTGTACTGTTCCTGTTCTAGAGTTTGTGGGTGCAGTAATTGTTTCACCTCCAACAAATTCTCCTTGAATATCATTTAAAACTATCGTTGTATGTTTTGCTGTACCACCAGATGAATAAGCAGTAAAACCAGTTCCGTCAACAGGTTCAACCACAGTTGTTGCAGCTGTTTGAGCAGTAAATAATTCAAAAGTTGTTGCAGTAGCATTATGAACAGTAAAAGTATCGTTAATGTCTGTCATACCAGCAACACTAGCGATTACTACTTGCTGACCGTCTGTAAAGTTATGACCACCAGACATTGAAACAACAACAGGTTCTGCTTGAGTAGCACCTGTAATTGTTGCTGAACCCTCAGTTGTAATACTTTCTACAATACCAGTTGCACCTGAAGTACCACCAGTTAATTTATCACCAGTTGTTAAAGCACCTGACATGATACCACTTACATTTACATGAGCAAACATCTCAACATCAAATAAGAAGTGTTTAAATTTTACATTAGTTGTATTTGCGTTTGATAAATGCGTTGTAGTTCCTGAATCAGGACTTACAGCATTACCAGAGTGAAATTCAAATGCTCTAGTTTTTGCACGACCAATATCAAATACATGAGCAAGAGAAGTGCCAAATACTGTTCCTCTCGTTGCGTGTGCCTCATCTACTAGTCTTAAAATTTTATAGTTTTCTATATCACCAGATACAAAGTTAATATCAGGTGTACCAAAAACATTTTCAACATTGACAAAAGAACCTATATTATATCTTGTTGTAGAACCACTATCAGTTTCAAAATCTCTTGCCTTATCTACATCAATATAAGTTGTTCCTATTTTTTTAATTTCATATCCATGAACATATGCTTTTCCTTGAGATAGACCAAATGCTAACTTAGCTTCTGAAGCAGTATTACCATCATCAGAAGTAGCACCAGTTGCATAGATACCACGATTTGATCCTGATAACAAATGTTCTCTAATATCTAATTCAAAATCATTTACAACATAGTTGCCTGATTCATCAAAAGTTCGTCTTGCTAAAGTATCTTCAATTGAAGTACGACTATTCGGATCAAATGGTTTGTTTTGTACTTTACCACTTTTTAATCTAAACAATTCTACAAAGTTAGAATCAGCAGTTGATGTTAAAGATAATTTTGAAAGGGTTAGTGTAATTTTAAATCTGTGAGCACCAGAAGCATTTTCATTTGATGATCCAGTTGCGTTATCTAATAAACTTGTATCGTCAGTTGATGTTGTAAAAGTTTCACTTATTGTTAAACCAACACGATAACTTGGAGTATTTGTATATTTGTCTAATGTTAAAGTTTGTTGATCTACTTCAACAAAGAAACCATTTATGTAATAAGTTCCTGCTTCTATGTGAGCAGCAGAACCTGTAGCACAAGTGTTTACTACACCTGTTTCGCCAGTTGAGGCACCACTTGTTAAACTTTCGCCATCAGTAAATTTATCTGAAGCATTATCAGTACCAGAATTTTTATATTTAACAAAAAGTGTATCTGGATCTGTACCATCAGTTGCAACAACAGCAACAACATCAGCAACTACGCCAGATGTTCCGCCAGTTACATTACTACCTACAAAATTTGCTAATGTTCCTGTAAAAGAAGTTAATTTTACAGCATAATAATTTAAATCATAAATTGCTTCACCAGGAATAACCATTGATCCATGTTTATAAATAGAATCACCTAATTTTTCAATTTGGTTTTGTAATATTGCTTGTTGTGTTGTTAGTTCTCTCGCCTGAACAGCAAACGCTGGGCGATACATGACCCTATGAAATTTTTTCGCTTCTGAAAAGTCATCATAATAAGGACTAACATTAAAATCAGTTTTTGATGGCATTATATTCCTTTACTAAAATTCAATAATTAACTTAACATTCTCTGTCTGGTCAGATGCCCTTGTTATAGGACTTCTTTCTTCAACATAAATTATATCTCCTGAATCATATGCTAATTCTGGATTTGCATAACCAGAACTAAACCCTACTCCGTTAACGGTGCTTGAATTACTTGTATCTGGTGTTGCACTTGCACTTGAACTTTGTCCTGTGATAGCATTTGCACCACTAAATGCTGTTAAGTTACCATTAGTGTCTGTTCCTACATCTGGAAATCTTGTTTGATAGTAATATAAAATAAGATTTGTAGAATCATATTCAATTACTTTACCTACAGCACCTGTACTTGCCTGATTTATTTCTTCATCAGCAGTATAAGTTCCTGACACAGAAGAAAATTTAACGGCATAAATTTGTCGTCTTGTAGTTGCACTTGCAACCGTTGTTGTTCCAAAGTTAGTTGGATCTCTTAAAAGACCAATTCTTCTAAAATCATTTCCTACACCAATGTCAGATGTGCCTTCAACACCAACAAGTGATTTATTTAACATAACATAGAAGCCGCCTAATTCTTTTACAGCATTTGCACCATGACCACCTTTTGGTGGAATAATTACATTTAGATTTGAACCTGATCCTGCACCACCAGCATTTGTAGCAGCGATGATATCAGCGTCTCGAATATATGCATAAGTGTATCCAGTTCCTGCAGTTGTAACAGTTGCAGCTGTAATCGCACCAGAACCTATTGTTACTGAAGCAACACCACTTGAACCATCACCACGAATTGGGATTGCAGAAATTGTTGAACCTGATGAAGTATTAAAACTTGAACCACCAGCAACAACTAAAATTGTGTCTAACGCACCATCAACGGCAGCAGCTGATACGGTAGAATCGGTTGATACATGAATAAAATCTGTTGACATAAAGTTTAATGTTTCTGCTGAAGTTAGCGAATACATATATTTCCATCTATATCCATCAGATGTTTCAAAAATTGAGTTTGATGTAGAAGTCGGTTCTACTGTTGAAGCAGTAGCACCATCATTTTCTATAACTTTGTAAACAGCATTAGAGCTATTCATTACGACAAAAGTTGAATCGAAAAGATTTGTTGCGCCACTATTAGCTGCATTAGAAGAACTTATATTATGTTCGTACATATCATAAGTTGTTCCTGTTGTCCAGTTTCTTCTTGGTATTACATGAGATACATCACTTGAAGTTATTATTTTTGCACCTAACATATCATCATAGTTGTAAAATTCTGATGTTACATCATCATTAGGTGTTGGTGGAGAAGCGTCTGTTCCTTCGTTTATCGAATTACCTTGAACATCAGCGTCTGTTGCCCAAGAGTGGGCTCTTCCTATGAACAAATAGTATGTCGTAGCAGCAGTTTCACTAAACGATTCAACGAACTGCTCGGCATTATTTATTCTAAATTTGTTTGTAATTATTGCTGCCATTTTAGTTTCCCATTAATTTAATGTTCTTTCATATTATTTATAAGAGTTTACGAAGGCTCTTGGGTGATGTCTGTAGGAAACGCAAAATTATTTCTATGGTCTAAATCACTATTAGTTCCCTCTAATTCTTTTAATCTCATAGTTTCTCCGTCAACATTTGTATTTAATGTGCCTGTAAATCTTAATTGTGCCCAATCTGCTATTGTTGTACTTGCAGATATACCAAATTCACTTGTAATTACACCAGATTCATTCTCTAGTCTAATATTTGAATTACCTGTTTCTGTGTGACCTTCTAGTAATATACCGTTATTATGAGCATATCTAGTAAAAGGTGCTCTTAGATTTCTTTGTCTTGGGCCTGCGTATGCAAAACCATTACTTACACCCACACCTCTTACTGTATAACCAAATTCATCTACTATAAGTCCAACATCTTCTGCTGCTACCTTACCTGTGCCATCTTCTAAAGTAAACCCTTCACTATTTAAACTGTAAAAACTATTTCTGTTTCTTTGTTCAGCTTCAATTGTAGTTTCAGGATGTAAGTTTAATTCTTTTTCTGTATTTGTATTTGGATCATTAAAATCGTCTGAAACATTTACAGGTATACCTGCTCTTGCAACAGCTGATGATAATAATGTTTTACCATCTAATTGAACATTGTTACTCATGAATTTTAATCCAACACCTGTTCGTCTACCAAAGAATGTAGAGAATAGAGTATTTAATCTCATGTAGATAGGACTATCTTCAGTACCAGAGAATAATCCTTGAGCCAATGTAGCACCAACTGGTTGTTTGACTTGAGCGTTTAATCGAGTTGCAATATTCACTTCTCCAGTTACATAGAATCCAGTAGGGTGAGTTGCTTTCTTAATAGAATCTCTCCACTTAGTAATAGATTCTGAAACTTTAATTACATATGAAAAATCTTGATAGTATAAACTGTCTTGTACTCTTTTTGTTAATTCTGATAAGTGACCATCTTGAGCAATATATTTTCCTGATGTTTGTATTCTAGTATTGATTGCTGTCGTTGCAGTAAGATTATTTGATTTAACTACTATAGCTGTTTCGCCACCAGAAAATGTAACTGTATCACCTTCTTCTAATACACTTGTTGTTGCTGTATATTTTAAAAGTGGGGCTGTAAAGTCCTCAACTGTTCCTGTTGCGCCACTTACATTACTAGTAAATGTTTCATCTTCGGTTATCGTACCAGAAACTGTTTTGAGAATAGCATATTTAGGAAACGCAAGTGTTGGTGCTGATGTAAAATTAATACCATGTTCAATAATATTTAATGAAGTTGCTTTTCCTATATCATCACCATAAGGTATAACAGTACCACTTGCACCATCAAAAGCAATATCTGATAAAAGTCTACCGCCTTGTTCTAATTCTATTCTACTATAAGATGATGTCTCATTTGATGTAGCATTTTCTAATGAAATAAATCTATCACCAGAAATTGTTGCTGTAGGTAATGATGTATATCCACCACCACTTGATATCATTCTAACATCTGTTATGTCTCCACTACCAGTAGAGTTTTCTTGAACTATCTTATCACCGATATATAGTCCATCATTCTGATTAAATTCTTCTAATATGACATGGTCAGTAGCCTCCATATTATAATTTGTATTTGGTTGCGATTCTTGATTTAAAATAAAGAATGTATCTGAAACTTGGTTATCATCATCTTCAGCTAGTAAATGACCAACTTCGTTTTCTAATTCAAATCTAATTTCATTCTCAACTTCTTGTGAAGCAGAATCTAAAAGTTTACTGCCTAATCCACCATCAATACCATCTTCTAATAATAAATCACCAGAGCCTGAACCTGTAATTGTTCCACTTTCTAATTCACAATGAATAGCAATACTTCCTGTCTCTGGTGCAAAACCACCATTTACAACAGCAACTTTTGCTTCAGCTGTTCCTGAACTAAATGTTAGTGTGTCAAATTCTTGATAACCTGTACCAGCTGCATTGACAATAACTTCATCAACACCTGCACCTGTTAAATCTTGAACTTGAATACGAGCACCTGCACCAGCGCCACCTGATACTGTTGCCTCATCACCAACTGTTAGTGTTGCACCAGCATTTGTTATTGTTGTTGATGATACTGCTTGACTTACTGAAAGTTTTATGATTGTATTAGGATCTTCAAAACTAGGACCCTCAATTATTTCACCGTTTACAAAAGTACCGACAGTAGTTTCATCATTTATTTCAATCTCAATAATCTCAACAGTACCTTCTCTAAACTTTGTAACATTTTCAACAATTGCTGTTGCTTCGTTTATGGTATCATCAGCAGGATTATTTGATTGTTTTATTTGTTCACCAATTAAGAATATTGGATTATTAAGTGCTTGTGATACCGATTGTGTACAACGAATAAATGTATTTGTAGAAAATTTACCATCGGATACTCGCAACATATCCTCATTAGGTTTGTATACCTCTGAATTTTCATTGAACAGCATTCTGAAAAATGCTTGATGAGCCTTGTCTGTTCCTTTTGCACGATATAATGATTTAATATTTTTAATTAATTTTCTTGTATCTAAACTAGAATGTGTATCTGTTGGAATAGTTTTAAGAAACTCTTCCTTCATTTGTGTTAAGAAGTCTGCAATTGTATGGTCTGGATCAGAATAGTTTAAAAATTGTTGAATGTTCTCAATAGGGTTTGCACGATACTTACCAACAACTGCTGTAGCACCTGATGTTGCACCAGTTACAGTTTCACCTGTTATAAATCCATTGTTAGCAGAAATTGTATATCTTGAATTAGCAAAATCTTCAGCAAGAATAGTTGCTGTAGCACCTGATGTTGCACCAGTTATTACTTCACTTTTTTGTAGTGTTCCTGAAAAAGAAAGTTGTTCATCAACAACCTTATCACCATTATCTAAACCAAAAGCATTTGTTCTATCTAGTAAAACAAAATTATCAATATCACCTTCACCTTCTAAAAGTATATTGTCTACCGAAGTAAAAGATGATAATTGTATTTCTGCCGATTCTAGAAAAAGATAATAAGATTTTATAAAATCAGCAAATTTAGGATGATCTTCAAGAACGAACTCTGGTAGTTGTCTCTTAACTAGATTCGATAATTTTTTTTTATTTGTTTTTTTAAAGTCTGTCATTGTTATCCATTAGTATGATGAATAACTACTAGTTGTTGTATAAGTTGTTCCTGCCTGTGATGAACCACTTTCAACAGTATCTACATCGCCACTTATAGTTGAGTTAGCTGTATCTATTTCTAAAACTTGGTTACGAACAGGAACAACATCATTAGAACTAGGGATAGCAAAAACTCTTATTCTTGTACTAGCAGCACCATCAACATTTGAAATACTTGTTATATTTGCTGATGTTAAAATTATTTCACCAGTTGTGTAATTAATAGTACCAAAACTTGTACTTGTATAAATTCTTGTTGTACCACTTAAATAATAAACTCTAATATTACCTGCACCATCATCATCTAAAAAATGTTCATTAGTTGAATCATCATTATTAATTTTAAAACCTGTTGATGATACAACACCCCCTCCACTTGAATTATGACCAGAGTGTGGATTGTAAAATGCGTTATTAAATGATAGTGTGTATTTTAATGCTGAACTTAAAGTTGGTGTAATAAATTTATACATTTTAACAGTTGTAATATTACTTAGAATAGATGTATCAGCATTATTAATATTTTCTAATAATTTTGAATGTCTAAAAACACCAGTAAAATCTTGTAAAGTATTTGCATTGTAATTTGATATTACTGTTAATACATTTGTTTCAAGTGTACTTACATCTTTCGTTGTTGCACCTGTATCATATTTAAAATTTGTATTAAGTGTAAGATAAGTTATTTCTGGATCAATAATTACTGGTCTTATAGAGGCAACAGCATATTGTTTAAGACTATTTACAATACTTGCCTTTGTAGTTTCTGTTAAATTAGAACCAGATTTTGCTTTAATTGAAATATAAACTTTACCATAATCTGGTGTAGCAGCATCTTCGCCGCCATATACTTGTACTGCTTGAGCATTTGCATATAAACTTTTAACTAAAACTTTGTAATCGTCTGCTGTAACAGCACGATCTTGAGCTGTATAATCTCTTGGTGCATTATATTTAATTGATGAAATTGTTTCTGGAAGAGAACCGCCTTCAGCGTTACTAACAGTTGTTACAGTTGCAGTAGAGAATCCGCCTATTGTTCCATTCAATGTAAATGTACTAGCACCATTTGCTTCTGCTCTATTTGTATTGATGTAATCCATAATAATAATATTACCATCAGCAACAGCCTTACCTAAAACACCATCACCAAAAGTAACTTGATATCTTCCATTTTCAACTTCTTGTAAAAAGAAAACTTTAGATGTTGAATCTAATCCTGTAATACCAGTTGCAAGTGTATAGGTATTTGTTGTAGAGTCGGAAGATGATTCTTGAATTTTAATTGTTAGTGTAGTTGTATCTACATTATCATTTGGTACAATAAATCTTTGGTCTGTATCAGAAGTATTTACTGTATATTTAAAATTTAAATATGTTCCTTCAAAAACATCTACATTACTAAATTTATAAACACCATCAACAGGTGTAATACTTAAATCAGCATTGTTTACAAAGTTATAAGCAGTTCCGTTAACAGTTGTTGAAAATTGAGTTCCTCTTGACATGGTAAGTGTGGCACCAGAAGCATTTGTAACTGTTACATCAATAACTGCCTTTGAAGCAGTAGAACTTGTTGGTGTATAGCCAACTTGTTTTGCTTTTGATACTACACTTGCTCTTAAATCAGCACTATCTAAAAACATTTCATTTGCTAACATATTCGCATTGAAACCTAGATAGTGTGTATTGTAAGCAAGCATATCTAAAAGAACTGACATACCAGAACCTTCAAAGTCATAATCTCTAAACTCATCTTGTTGTGATAAAAAGTTTTTTAAGTTTGCTTTTATACCATCAAAATCTAATTCTGATATTTCTAATTTAGTTGCCATTTTATCTTAGTCTTTCTAAAAATGTTTCTATTTCAACTCTCTCTGGAGTGTTTACTACAAAGAAAGATATTGAAGCTCTGTATCCATTTCTTTCAATAAAGGGTTGTACATTTATTTGAACTAGTCTTGCTCTTGGTTCAAAATTTCTTATTAATAAATCAATTTGTTTTGAGAGTGCGTGTGTCATTTGTGGAGTAATATTTTCAAATAACATCGCTCTCAAATTAGAACCTATTTCAGGATGAAAAGGTCTCTCATAATGATTAGTGTTAATTAAATTTCTTACACTTCTTTTGACTGCCTCAACATCTGTAAGTTTCTGAATATCTTTTGTAGCAGAATTAGCTGCAAAATCTAAATCTAAATCACGATAGATTTTAGCACTTCTAGTGCTTTCATTACTTTGTGTTGCGTCATATCTTGACATTTAACAATCTCTCCTTTGGTATATTTATACCGTTATCCTGCAATTACAGTTCCTGACCCGCCAGTCATAGCACCTAAATCTGTACTGTCACCTATTCTAGCAACTTTTGAACCTGCACAAAATACTGTGCTACTTCCTGCGTTTACAGCTGCAGTATGATTAGCACAAGCAGGCGATGGTGGAAAAGGATGTGCCACAGTTGGGTCACCTACTCTTGCCACAAGTTTGCCATTAGCAAATACCGTACCTTGTCCTGGTGAAGCAAGTGATGAGACTGCCGCACAGATATGACCTGTGGATAAACTATCACCTTTTCTACTTACACCTGGCATTATTTTTTCTTCTTAGTTGCTTTTTTCTTTTTCTTTTTTATAACTGGTGCTTTTTTTTCTTTAGTTGGTAAAGTGCTTTCACTTTTACCCCAACCTTTCCATAGTTTGTCTAAAAATCCCATAATAATCTCCTATTTCTTCTTAGATGTTTTTTTCTTAGTAGTTTTTTTAACTGGTGCTGAAACCTCTTCAACAACAGTTTCTTCAACGATAGGTTTTTGTACTAAAGCAGGTTTGGTTATTTCCATACCTTCAACATCTACTTTACCTTCGTTGACTAATCTTTGTCTATTCTCTAAATGTTTTACTTGAATCACTTCCTTGTTACCACCTGAGTAAGCAACAGCGTGTCCTTCTTTCATTAATTTAGAAGTTAGTAAATCTCCTTGTGATGTTCTAAAATCACCAAGAACACGACCGAACTTGCCTCGCATTTCTTCGTTACCATCACCTTTAACTTTAGATATTAGAGTAGCATCTTCACCTAATAGATGTTGTACTCTTTCTTTTGCAGCTAATCCAAATTTCTTTTCAATTGGATCACTTGTTCTTGATTCAGGAGTATCAATGCCTATAATTCTCACTCTTTCATCATTGAGCCAGACACCGAAACCTAAATCTATGTCGATATCAACGGTATCACCGTCAACAACTTTTCTAATTTTGCATTT
>VTLG01016511.1_pt1 | contig 27166 bp, 42 predicted proteins | sample 4694571 | NCBI WGS metagenome assembly VTLG01 (sample SAMN12604809, study PRJNA352737) | marine metagenome | biome: ENVO:00000447; feature: ENVO:00000209|ENVO:00000569|ENVO:01000036; material: ENVO:00002151; isolation source: viral sequences binned using virsorter ...
TATTTGCGCCTTTTGATATTGTACCAAATCTTGGTCCTGCACTAGCAAATCCTTGATAAACGGTAACGCCTTCCTGTGTTGAAGGTACTATAACTCTTCTTCGTTGCCTACTTGTATAATCAAATTCAATAGGTAATCGTTTAAAGGTAACGTCTCTAGTATCTGCTGGAAAATGTTCTGTTGTTAAAGTGTTTTGATCAACTTTAACACTTTCGTGTGATTTAGGTCTTAAAGATGTTCCATCTGTTTCTGTTCCTAATCTTCTACCGAACAATGTAGCAAACAATGTACTGAATAGAGACATAATAGGAGTACCTGCAATACCTGATACCAGACCTTCCACAGGAGTTTTCATTCTTAAATTTAATCTACTTTCAAATTGTACTTGACCTGTGAAATAGAAACCAGAAGTATGCATAGTTTTTTTGAAACTATCTTTCCATTCATTAATAGAACGAGCAACTTTCAATACATAAGAAAAATCTTGATAGTATAAACTATCTTGTATCTTCATAGTATTTTCTGAAACGTGTCCATCTTCATTAACAAATCTTCCATCTGTATCTGTTACCGATTGAACTTCAACAGAAACTTTTGCTCTATCAGCTTTAATAATAGTACCTTGAGCACCACCACTTGTAATAAGTTGATTAACTTGGTAATCTGCGTCTGTAGAAGAAACTTTTAATAAACCTGTATTTGCATTCCATTCTTTAATAGTACCAAGTGTTCCACTTTGATTTGCTATTTGACCAGGAACAAAAGTACCTGAATGTCCTTTTAAAATCAAATTACTTACCATTTGTAATTGAGGAGGTGTAGGAGAATTATCATAACCAACTCCTAACTCTGTTGTTTTTATTCCTGTGATTCTTCCAATTTGACTACCATAGGCTTTAAGAATACCTGAATTACCTGTTGCTGTATTAATTGTTATTGCTGGAAGATTTTGATAACTTTGACCACCATCAGATATAAAGACATCTGTAATTTCTCCATTACCTGTTCCAACTTCTTGTACAATTTTATTACCAGCATACGTATCTTGTATTTGTGTATAGTCTTCTAATACTATATGTTCAGCGCCAAGGTCTGTTTCACCTGCAACAGCTCCACTAACTACTGAAACAAATCCTGCAACACCATTACCGTGTGTTGTTGCATTATCAAAAACTAATTTATCTCCAATTGTATAATTTGTTCCTGAATTATCAATAATAATTTCATCTATACTTCCATCACCAATTGAATCAATAGTAAAGAAAGCACTATTACCACCACCAACAATTTTTACGAAATCTGCTTTGTTATATAAAGAACCATCATTTTGTATTATTTTATTTCCAGGAATACCTGTTATAGTTGCTTTAATATAACTATCACTAATTTCCGATTCAGTACCTCTTATTTCTTCACCAACAATAAATGTACCATTAATTGATTCTTCGTTTATTGTAAATTCAGAAACATCATAAGCACCTATTTGAAACTTAATAACATTTTCTACAATAGCAGTTGCGTTTGAATTTTGTCCTGTAATTGTTCTACCAATTAAATCAGAAGTATCACCACCTAAAGTATCAATTGTTCTTATTAACTTTTGAGTATTCCATTTACCATCTGATACTCTTAAAATTTGTTCTCTAGGATAAATTGTTTCAGAAGGTTCATTAAATAATAATCTAAAAAATAATTCGTGTCCTTTTTGTGTACCTTTTGCTCTGTAAAGAGAACGAACATTTTTAATTAAATTTCTTTTATCAACACCTTCTGCTAAATCTTCTGGTAATGTTTTTAAAAATTCTTCTCTAAAATTAGATAAGAAAAAAGAAAGTGTATTATCTGGATCTCTAAATTTTGTTAAGTCTGATATATTATGTACTGGAGCAGGACTATAACCTGTAATTATAGCATTTGCATTAGAACTATCTCCAATAATAGTCTCACCATTTATAAATTTACTTTGAGCTGAAATATATAATTTAGCATTAACTAAATCTTCCGTAAGAATAGCTGCTGTTGCTTTTGAAGTTTGTCCTGTAATTGTTTCGCCATTAGTAAATTTTCCATATTGACTTTCCTCTAAAGCAATATTATCACCAGCGTGTAGTTGTGTTCTACCGGTACCATAAGCACCAGCGTCTAAAATTAATTTGTTTGTTTGTGGAGTTTCTGTTTCTAATAGAATGCCCTCGGTTGTTTGGACACTCTTAACTTTTAATTCAGCAGATTCTAATAATTGATAATAAGTTTGTAAAAATTCAGCAAATTTAGGATGTTGTTCAACTACAAATTCCGGTAGTTGAGACTGGATTATTGAACTAATTTTATCATTAAACTTTGCCATTTGTCATTAATAACTTGAAGAGGTAGTATAACCAACACCTGCGTCTGAACCACCACCTACTATTGTATCTGCCTCAGCAGCTATTGAGGAATTAGCTATATCTACTTCCACAATTTGGTCTCTTACAGGAACTATATCGTTTGAACTCGGACTTACGGTTAACTCTATTACGGTTGAAGTTGCTCCTCTTATGTTTGAAATTTCTTTTACGTTTAATGAATTGATTGTAATAGCACCAGTACCATAATCTATTGTACCTTGCGTTTCATTTAAATATGTTTGTTGACCACCACTTGAATAATATAATCTAATATTACCAACACCATCATCATTTAAAAACATTTCTTGTTCATAACCATCTATTTTAAATCCTGTTGATGATAAAATACCACCAGCACTTGCATTATGTCCAGCGTGTGGATTATACAATGCATTTCTAAAATAGATATTATACTTTGTTGATGTAAGTAATACTGGTTGGAAATCTTTTCTAATTTTTATTTTTGATATGTTAGATAAGATACTTGTATCAGTTGAGTCAAATAAAGTAGAAAGTTTTGAAAATCTGAATACTGCGTCAAACTTTTGTAAGTTATCATTATTATATTCTGTAAGTGTATTAATTAATTCTGCTTTTAATGTTTCTTTAGTCTTAGCAGTTTTATTTGGATCATATTTAACCGTACTTGTAACCAATACAGAAGTAACCTCTGGATCAACAATTACTGGAGTTACCGAAGCAACATTGAATTTTTTTAATTTAGAAACTAAATCTGCTTTTGTTTGTTCAGTTAATGTAGAACCTGAAGCAGCCTTAATTGCAATTTTAACTTGACCATATCTTGGCGTCTCATCATCTTCACCACCCCAAGCACTTACTGATTGAGCATTTGGATAAAGTGATTGAGTTAATGTTTCATAATCAGTAGTTGTTACCGCTCTGTCTTGACTTGCATATTGTAATGGTGCATTAAATTTAATTGACTCACTTCCCTCAGCTTCAGAACCACCTTGAGAATTAGAGTTTGTTGTAAGAGTTATATCTGAATATCCACCAATCGTTCCTGATAATGTAAATGTACCTGCTCCATTTGAATCTTCTTTATTAGTAATCACATATTCCATTATTACAATATTACCATCTGATAATTTTTTACCAGTTATACCATCACCAAAATAAATTTCAAATTTTCCATCGCCAGATTCTTGAACAAAATATACTTTACTTGTTCCATCTAAACTTTCATAACCATTAGCTAAAGTATAAACTTCTGTAGTAGTATCTGTATTACTATTCTGTATTGAAACTTGTAATGTTGTAGTATCAACATTAGCATTTGGTATTACAAATTTTTGGTCAACATCTAATTCATTATTAGTATATTTGTATGTGACCAATGTTCCTTCGTATAAGGTAACATCTGAAAAATTATAAACACCATCAGAAGGTGTAATTGTAATATCTTCGTTATTCACATATTGATAAGTTGCGCCATCAACAATAGATGTAAAGATTGTTCCTTTGTTCATAGTGACCGAAGAACCTGTAGCACCATTTACTTTTATATCAACTGAAGCTCTTGGACATCTAGGTGATGTAGGAGTATATCCTAACATCTTAGCAAGTGATACAATATTATTTCTAATATCAGCACTATCTAAAAACATTTCATTTGCTGACATATTAGCAATGTAGGACAGATAGTGAGTATTATAGGATAATACGTCTAATAGAACTGCAAAACTAGAACCTTCAAAATTATAATCTTGAAATGCTGTTTGACCTTGTAAAAAAGTTTTTAAGTTTGCTTTTATTTGATCAAAATCTAATTCTGATACATTTAATTTATTGCTTGCCATTTATTATCTTAACCTTTGTAAGTATGTAGTAACCGATACCGGATCTTGGGTGCCTTTTACATAAAATTGTATATCACATACCAATCTATTTCTATCTGGATCGTCATCAATTGATATTTGTTGTACATCAATTCTTGGCTCATAGTTAGTTAATACTTCACCTATTTTTCTTTTTAAAAATACGCCTGTTATAGGATCATAATTTTCAAAAAGTAATTCTCTAATACCACAACCTAATTCTGGATGAAAAGGTCTCTCATAAAAATTCGTTTGTACTAGGTTTCTAACTGCTCTTTTAACTGCAACAACATCCTCTACCGTAGCAACATCTTTTGTTGTCGGATTTTTAGCAAAGTCCATATCTAAATCTTTATAGATTCTAGATAACCTTTTACTTTTATTTACTGCTGAAGCGTCATATATTGCCATAGTGCTAATATTTATATGAAAAACTTAGCCAGAATTGACATTATCTGAACCAGAAGTAATATCTTCTGATCCATTGTATTGGGAACCTACGTATGCAAGATTTTCCTTATTAACAAAAACGGTTGCTGAGTAATTAGCGTCTAAAGGTGGTGTATGCATAGGGCAAGGTGGAAATGGAGGCCAAGTATGTGATGTACACTTGTCGTTTCTACGTACAATGCCTATACCATTAACTTTAACATTTCCGGAACATTCATTTGTAGTCGTTTCACCGGTACAAGCGTGATTTGTTGCTACCGTATCTACTTGATTTCCTCTTGCTACTGCTGGCATTAGTTTATAGGTTCCAATTCGTCTTGTTTTTTTTCGGATTCTGTCTTTGTGCAATTTTCACATCTACAATGCCTACAAATTTCATAAGAATATGATTCACCTGTTAATCCATCTTCGGCGTCTTCACTTATTTTGCTTCCACAATGACTTTTACGACCACAATTATTACAATATGACATATTTTTCCTTTTCTACAGATATTTATCAAAAAGAACAAGAAAATAACGCTGATTTTAGCTCAGTTTGTCTTAAATCGCTTTTATTTTCTTCCATTGATTCGGCGATTCGCTCATAATCGGGAGAAAGTCTGCAATCCGTGATATTCACGCAAGAATTGAGTAAAATAGAACAAAGTAAGAACATCAATGTTGTTAAAATGTTGATTTTACTCACTTTTTTGCTCATATTTTTTAAAAAAATGTTGATTTTTCTGCTTTTTTCGCTTGACTCTAGCTCTATTTTAGTGTATATTTAGTGTATAAAGTGAGAAAGGATACAATATGAAAAACTTACTACCCTTGATAACAATTTTATCAGGAATTATGGCAGTTGGCTACATAGAAGATTGTGGTGGCCATTGTTTAGGCAATGAGAACTGGACTATGTTCTTTGTAATGTCTGTAATTATGTTAATTTCAGGCGTTTTGTCTGTTTATACTATGGGGAGGTCTGAATAATGCAAGCTCTACCTAAAGATAGAAGACGTAAAGTCTTTGAAAGAGTCGTAAATCCTCTTTTAGTTAAACATTTAGAAACTTACAAAGGAACTTTTAAAGGTTCTTGTATTGCGTCTAATATACCAATCAAATATTTAAGTTATTTTAAAGAAGTTAGCGCTTCAAGAAGAGCTAAAAAAGTAAGATACAGATATAGAGGTTGTTCAAAACCTGGTTATAAAAGACCCCAGTCTTTTTGCCATATGTTTGGCGCTGATACCTTTAGTTTGTATTATCGTTAAAATCAAGATATTCATAAAGAGAGTGTGTTGGCTCCCAGCCTAACGCTCTCATTTCATTATTTTGACATTGATTAGAGGCGACCTCTGTAGGTTCGCCTTTTTTTATTTCCCACCCATACTGATTAGACATATTAGCTAATGATTTTATATCATATGCTGTACCAGTACCTACATCTAAAATTTGTGAGATAAAGTCTTTATTAGGAGTTGTCATTAAAGTATGAATAGCACTACATACATCTTCCACGTGGATAAAATCTCTTTTATGTCCATCGGTTACATATTTCAATGTACCATTTTTCAATTTTGTAATAAACATATTCTCTCTACCACCAGGTCCATATACGGTTGTAAATCTTAAACCTATTTGATCAGGATATGCTAAACCTTCCATTGCCTTTTTGGTTGTCGCATATGGAGACATCCACCAATATTTCGCATTGGAACTTGAAGCATAGATAACTGGTACTCCTTCTGCATAACAAATATCAAATAATCTTTTACTACCTTCTACATTTGTTTCCCAATACTCATCTGGTTCGTTAATACTTTGTCTTACGCCAGCTTTAGCTGCTAAATGTATAACGTAATCAATACCAAGTAAAGAACTTGTAGTAAAGTCTCTTAAAGGTTTATTGTGTTTATTGTCCCACGGAACTATTTTATATCCTCTATTCCAAAGATACTTACTTAAATTTTTACCAATAAAACCTTCTGATCCTGTTATCAATACATTCATTGTACAAAACTATCGTCTGCTAATGGGTTAATTAATTTCTTTGCTCTGATTTGTTCGCCGAATACTATTGCTTTAAGAAATGGTATAATATCTTCATCACCAACTACATAATAATTCCAAATACCTTTACCTAGATATATTAAACCAGCAGCACCAATTTTTGTTTCACCTTTTACCAACATAATAGAATAAGCTTTCCTATTCTCATATAATTTAGGTGGATATTTTAGGTCAACGTAATCAGCAAACATAGAAATATCATCATAAAGGTAAATATCTCTACCTTCAAGTTGCTCTATAACTTCCTGATTCTTTTCTAAAAAGATGGTGTAGAAATTATTATTTCCTACAAATATACTTGAATTATCATATATCATTATATAACCTTATTATCTAATCTATTTGTTTATGTATGTCTGCTATTTGTTCGCAATTTTCCTTGTTACCTGTAAAACCTTTTTCTTTATCATATAACCATACATAACTCCACGCAACAGAATCATCATTGATTACACATTTCTTTCCAAGTGTTAAACTTGGATTTTTAGGTATTGTACAACCCACAAGCAATAAACAAACTATTACTAATAACAATACCACATAAGCAGGTACTTGTTTATATAGTAACCAATCTATATACTTTTTCATTTTACTCCTCTAATAATGTAGCTACTAAATGAATTCTATCAATTTCACTACCGTTAAAAAAATTATGATACTTTGTATTATCTGTTATGTAAGCAGAACCATCTGCTGGCATATATGTACAAGTATCCTCAATTATCATCCTACAGCCGGGGCTTGTGATAATTGGTATATGTAGTCTTTTCTCCGGATCTCTATGCCACGATAAACAACTTCTTGGTGGCTTCATTAAGAAACGAACTCTTCCTACTTTAAACCTAGATGTTAGGTCTTTATAAAAATCTTCTATAAAAGTACCTTTAAATTCTGGACACATTTCAGTATATACGTGTTCATCTACTGGTGTTAAACGTTGTACTTCTTCCTCACCCTCGCTAGGCATAGTCCAATATAAACCTCTAACATTACCAGCTGTTATTGATAATAAATCGTCTGGTCTTCTATTAACACATATTGCATTGAAATCCACTTTAGTTGGATCATCTTTTACAAAAGTCTTTTCCATAGTTTCATAAGTTTCTCTTAACTTTTTAATATCAACAAAGTTTGCTATTTTTGTAATATATGGATTTAAATTTTCGTGTATATAGGTCATATTGAGAAAGATGTTCCACATCCACAACTTGATGTTGCTTTAGGGTTATTAAATACAAAAGCACTTTCAAAGTCATCATAAGTATAATCCAATTCCATACCCATAAGATATAATTCATAATCTCTACTAACTAATAACATATTATCAATAATCATATCTTCTTTTTGTTCTTCATCTGAAAAGGACCATTCATAATTAAAACCAGCACAACCACCACCTTTAACTTCAAGCCTAACAAACTTCTTGTTATGTTTTGCTTTTAATTCTGTTAATCTTTTATATGCGTTATCTAATATTGTTATCATACGTATATTTAGGTTAACCTATCGTATGGTAAACCTTCCACATCTTGTCCGTGATACCAAGCAATTAAAGAATATCTATTACCTTTAGTTACCGGTTGAACTTGATGAGCTGCAAAAGCAGGAAAGAAAGATATTGATCCTTGTTCTTTACTTAATCTATATGCCTCAACTTCTACATCTCCACCTTCATATGTTGTTGGGTCTGATAATTGTAAAATACAAGACATTAATCTATTAGTACCATCTTCTCTTGGAGATTCAAATTTATCACTATGCCAACCATAATATTCTCCTTCTTTATATTCTGTAATTTGAAATTGGTCTGCGCCAGTAAGTTTCCATTTCCAACCTTTAGCTTCCATTGCTTTATCTACATAAGAACTAAATTTATTTAATACTTCTTCTGAATTGACAAATTTTACTTTTGATTTTCTTTTAACTTCATCTATTTCAAAAGTAACCATATGTTCAGCTTTAATCGTACCGTCTTTCCACTCACCATCTAAATTAATAATCTTATTACATTCTTCTGGTGTAAAAACATTAGGAACTTCGTAAATTAAACTTGTTCTTTTCTGTTCTCTTTGTACGTACATTATACTGCTTCCAGCTTTGGATGACTTTGTATAGTTGGCTGTCCTCTACCACCTTTTCCATAAAACCAAACTACCAATGCTGTTCTTTTTCCTCTTGTACTTTTACTAACTCTATTTGGTGTAAAAGAAGGAAAGAAAGTACCAAGTCCTACGTTGCAATTTGCTGGATTTTTCAGAACGTATAAATCTGCTTGATCATAATCATCAGGATGTGTTAAATTAATATAACAAGTTATTTGTCTTTTACTACCATCTTTTTGTTCATCTATAGTATTCATAGGTTTCCAATTATACCCCCAAGTATAATCTACCACTTCAAATTTTATTGTACCATTTAAATTATATTCCCAATTAGCTGTCTTATTAACACGTTTCGCAACTAGACTAACTTTATGTTTCATTTCTGATATTCTCATTTTATTTTTAAGTATTAGTTTTACTTCATCTTCACTAAAAACGCCTGCTTCATACACATTTAAAAATCTATGTGTGTTAGTCATATCTGCTGTTATATGTCCCATTACATACCCACCCTATAAACTATAGCTAAAGTTTCTCTCATTGTAATATCTGTTTGAGTTACCGACCTATGGGGCATATCTCCAGGCGCAAGAACTATTGTGTTAGCAACAGAAGGAATTTTTATATGTCCTCTTTCACCATCATCAAAATCTGTACGGCCATTATTTGTATTAATATAATATAATGCCGATTTATATGGAATTTCTGTATCTAAATCTACGTGCCAATCGTGTTCAACGTGTTTATAATGATTGACATAACCATTTAGTTTTGCTCTCAATATTGTACAATCGTGTTTCTCATATTCACATATTTTATTCCAAACTGGTAAAACTATATCAGTATATAACTGACTATGATATGTACCCTCTTGGAAAAACATATGAACAAACATAAAGTCCTTATCTCTTTTTCCTTTAGGTTCAATGATTGGTTTTGCTACTACATCTTTATATAGAAACCAGGGGAAAGGGTCTCTATTGTTTATAGTATTGTATATCCCCTGGTAATAATTTTCAGGTAGAAAGTTATCTAATTTAATTATTTCAGCCACGCTACCTTCTTACCTTGTTTAATTCTATCATCTGCAATTTCTTTTGTTGCTGGATATCTCCACGCCCATATCGCTACTAGTGCCATAAATCCACCTGACCATAACAATGCATTAAGATTATGTGAAGTGTACCAAAGTATTGCTAATGAACTTGCCATAACAAGTATCATTGAATATTTTGCGTATTGTGGAAAAACTTTATATTTAACCCAACCTGTTAGAAACGGTCCAAAGTATTTGTGATTGTATAACCAATCGTGCCATTTTTTAGATGATTTAGCAAATGCCCAAGCGGCAATTACTAGAAATATACTAAAAGGAATGCCAGGAGTAATTACACCAATGTAAGCCATTCCTAGACAAATAAACCCTATAGTCATATAAAAGTATTTTTTAAAATTCATAATTCACCTCGTTAATTTCTTCCTATTATATAGGCAAGATTTACGCAACTCTTCCAGAAGGCTCCATACCCTATGCTTCATTATTTTTTTCTTTTTAGTCTTTTGTGATTCTTTTTTATCAATGAGTTTAAGAAATTTTGGAAACTCTTTATTTAACTCTTTATTAACATCATCTAAATCTCTAACACACATAATTTGAGTTTAATAATATTCTTTGATTATGTTTAACTGGCGAACTACCAGTATGCATAATATTGCCTGGAAAAATAACTAATGTATTTTGTTGTGGAGAAAATCTGTTAATTTCTACACCATCTTTGTAAAAAATAGTATCACCATCTGTTTCGTTCATATACAATATGGTCGCCATATTTTCAAATTCAAAATCAGTATGTTGGTCATAAACAATTTGTTTTGGTTGATAGGTTACCATATCTGCTCTAGCACGTAATATCTTTTTACCTTGAATAAAGGATTGTGTTTTATAAAATACTGGTGAAAATAAATCTGTCCACTTTGAAGTTGTCCAACCTTCTTTATTTGGATGTTTAAACCAATGACTAAAGCCGTATAACCCTAAAGATGGTTTATCTTCTTGATGATAAGAAATATTATTATTATAATACCATTGAAACTCATCACCTGTTAAAATCTCTTTTAATCTTCTGAAATAAATGTGATCTAGGAAACCAGGACAAGTATAAAAGCAATTTGCTTTAGTGCCTTCTGGTATTCTTTTATAAACTGGTTGACTATCATCCGACATATTTTTTATTCTCACTCATCATAACGGTTCTTTGTGGTGATTTAGTATTCTTCAATCTTATATTACCTGAAATACTAATACGTGGTTCTTTTGTTCCATAGAAAGGATAAACTTGATGTTGTAAAGAACTAGGAAAGAATAACATCATTCCTTCAACGTCTTCATTCATTAAGTACGTATGCTGAGTCATTTGACCTACAATGTTTGGGTAATTAAATTCAAAGTTGGATGATTTAGGTTTTCCTGTTCCTTTTGACAAATACAATTTATGTTGTTCTTTAAAATCTGTAGGAATTTTCATCCATATAACAAAAGAATAAACAGCCCCGTGTGCGTGTGGAGGATTAAATTCTCCTTCGTATTGATGATTAACCCAAAATGCATTCATACAATATTTGTAATACTCATCTTCTGTATTATCAACAATGGCTTTGTTATATTCTCCAAATTGGTCTTCAAAATGGATAATAGCCTGTGATAGGACTTTACGAAAAAAGAACTCATCTTTATCTTCTATGACTTGTGATTGTTTTATATTGCCTGCTAATTGGGAACGAAAATCAGTAGAAGCGCTTTCAATTTGTTTCCACAAATAATTCATTATGTCTTTACTCAAACGTAATTCTATCCAACCCACATTATTAGGAATCATTGCTCGCCATTGAAAGTCTTGACCTGTTGGTAAGTCTTTCATTTTATTTAAATTGTTTGTGTAATTAATATGTGAATAATAATTATAGTCTTTTTCGTCTGCCATATTTTCTCCAAGCCAAAGGAACATACCAAAGAATAATAACAATGGGTATTGCAATAGCGATATATAAATGTTGTTCTCTTTCAAACCAAACCATCATACCTATAATACTTCCTATGTCTATAATACTATGTATAAAAATCCACCAACCATAGGTAATGGTGTTGATTATTTTTTCTCTTACGTTTCTTAAATAAGAACAATAATGCCTTGACATTGCAAAGCCATCATTGATAATAAAGATTGTCAAAAACAAATAAAACATTATTTAACTTCTACTTTACCACCTGCTGTCTCTATTTCAGTTTTAACTTTATCAGCTTCTGCTTTATCTAGGTCTGATTTAATTTCTTGAGGTTTCTCTATACTCTCTTCTACAAAATTCTTTGCTTCAAGTAATCCCATATCTTTAAAGGCTCGTATTGCCTTAATAACACCGATTTTCTTACCTGCGTCAAAACCAATTAAACGAACATCAAATAAACTAGCTTCTGCTTTTTCTTCTGGTGCTTGTTGTTGAGGTGCAACTTGACTTGCTGTTATGCCCCATTTTTCTTCCATCATTTTACCCATATCAGCCGCCTCTTGCATAGTGAGACTTCCTATTTGTTCAATTAAGGCTTCAATCTTATCACTCATTATTTACCTAATTTCTTTTCCCTGCCTAATGGTAGTTTTTGCCATTTCGTCATTTCTATTCCTTTTTTACTTAACCATTCTATATAGACAAGTTTTTGTTTAACTTTATTCTGAAACGATTTAACAGCCTTCTTAAAAGAAGTACTATTAACTTCTTCTATGGTATTGTCTTCTTTCATAAACTTAAAAATTCTTTCTTTCGCCATCGTTGTTTCCTCTTAATAGATTCCGGATTCCGGACTATATTTTCATTCTTATGTTTTTACGCAAAGCTCTAACCAATTCGCCAATCTTATCAATAATCGCAATCATATTCTTATCCGTAATATAATGCGTTTGTTCTTTAAGTTGGTCGTATTCTTTTAGGGGTATCGTTACCGTACGTGATTCTTGCGTTTCATTTTCGTAGGTTGCTTGGTGAGCTGCGTCTTGTTCGTCTGATAGTTTATCCATAAATATCTCCATTTTATAGTCACCGTTGTATTATGTAATGTGTTATTAAAACACGGTGGACTTGTTTATAATAGTCCCTCTGTAATATAATGCCAACGGTTACTTGACGTTGATTCAGTCATATCAATCCTTATATAAGTTAATATAACATACACTACCATAAATGGCAAGTGTACGTTATTATTTATACCGGTCCTTTTCCTTGTATGGAAGATAACACATCAAAAATACAAGTAAAACAAAACATATCGGCCAACTGATAATAATAAACAGAACTGCTGTATTGATTGTGAACGTATATGTCCTTTTGTGAGTTTGTTGGAATTTGGGAGTTAGGAGCTTTCTTTGAGCAGGTCAACACCTGTATATATTAGTCCTTTGATCCTAACATTTCTTTTAACATTATATAGAGTGCATAAATTAACATAGCCACTAGGACTAGAAATTTTAACATAGCGTCTCCTTGGGATTTATTTAGTATATGACGAACTTTGGAATGCGACTTGGGGTTGCCGGAATTTCCTCCAGGATATCTCTAATGGTTGTTATTACATTTATAGATTAGAATTTGTTTTTGCTTTTTAATAGCGACTTTATATACTAGGTTTCTTATGGGTTAAGGTCTATCGTACTGCCTCTGTGGATGACAGGTCCTGATGTATCAGAAGTCTTTGAGCCTTCAACGGTCTCGTTCTTGTTTCCTTGTACAACGAGGTTCATATTGCCGCCGACTTTCACATTGTAATCGCCACCACTATTGACGTTGATCTTACCTTGTTTGGTAATTAGGTTTATATTACCTGTATCAACTTGTACGTTAATGTTGGCATTGGCGCCGACTTGTATGTCGTAATTATTATTTTCTTGGCCACTCTTATTGATGTATAGTTTGTGGTGTCCATCTATTGTGGTGTTTGAGGCGCCGGCGATAAATGTATTGTCGTCATTGAGCGCAAGGGTATATTGGCGACCAACTATGATGTTGGTCTTATTGCCGTGGTTATCTATTTCGTATGACGTACCACTCACGTGCCTTTCGTGGATTCTTTTTGCAAAAGGAGAATCATCTGTCTCAAATATATGGCCACCTTCACTTTCAAATACTTTATTAAAAGGGTAAACGGCATTGTAAATACCCACAGACAAGCCTTTGTCATCATACTCTTGAGGATTGATTTGCGACCAAACGGTACTATCACTCGCAAGTATTTCGGTCTCATCAGCGGCCGTTGTTAAATCAAAATCGGCCGTAGGTATATTAACAATTCTCGCCAGCTTTCTCTCTGATAAACTTTTGTGTTCTCTCTCTGGTTGGAAACCCCAAATATTGCCGTTGTCGTGTTGCGTACTTGAATCAAAGCCTGCGTCTGTCTTGACTCTATACGCCGAGTTGTACGCAAGCCTATTCGTATCAATTTCTTTTTCCCACGGATAGTCGGCATTCGGGTCATAAAAGCCTTTATCAACCCAATGTTTGTCGGTGTCCCAAGTCCATCTGCAAGGGGGTAAATCGGTAACATTACCTGGTAAAACACCAAATACTATCGGCTCTTGCGCTGACTCGCCGTCTCTAAAATATCCTACGCACCAAGTTCCTTGTGGGAGAAAACTCGGCGAGTGGCCTATGCCAGAAATACCGGCTGAGGTAACAGGTAATATAACCTGTGCCCAAGGTAAGTCCTTTGTAGGTAAATCGTCCTTGTTCTGCGAGTGAAACCCTAAACATCTAACACGAACACGGCCTAAATTGTGTGGGTCAAATCGGTCTTCTACAACTCCAGTCCACCAAATGAATTGGCCTTTGCCCATAAAATTGTTAGTACTTGTCATATTTTTATCGTTAAACTTTCTCTTTTAAACAACTGACCATACGCATTAAATAGCCATTTACTCCATTTGTACGCAACGCCGGCGACTTGGAGTATATATGTAAGATAGAAAGGCGCCCTTTGAGTTTGCGCTTTGCGACCTTGTACGCATTGAGTAATTTGTAAATAGGTTTAATACCGTCCTTCTGCGACCAAAGAGAGTCTCCGAGGTATGGCATTAGCTTGGCGTTTAGCTTGAGAGCCAATTGTTTCGTTCTAACATATCTCTTGCTCAATGGCAACCTGTGATATTGTAGTTGTTCTCTATTTGTTCTCATACTCTTTGCGTCTCTCTCATAATGGCCTGCGTGGAACCTATCCATACACGACCTGGAAGCGTCCGGAGCGGCGGATCTCTGCATTTCTCTAAGCATTGTCTGTATCTTTCAATAATAGTTCATCCATATCGTATATATTATGTGTTTCGTATATCGGTTTATCTAGTGTGGAGTTATCTATTTCCAACTCAAACGGAGTATGTACGGCGTCCTTATAACACTCTAGGACCATATTATATTGTGAGGCAACCGTGGATAAACTATGCTTAACGGCGGTGATTAAATATCTACCAGTATAATAAGGATTAGGTAATTGTTTTTCTTGCCCTAATGGTCTCATTAATGGTAAATCAAAACTAATCATATCGCCTGCCTGAATTAAACTATTACCTGGTACCAACAGCTTGAGTTGAATACTACCCATTGCCAATGTTTGTGATAATACCTCTTGCGATAATACCTTACCCAAGGTGTCCATTGTATCGTGTATTTTTGATGTGCCTGATTGAAATGATAATTGACTATCGGGGTTTTCAGTAAAACTCTTATTAGTATCTTCCCATTTGTTCATTGGGATTGTAAATTTATTCTTACTCTTTTGGCCATTATCGTGTTCAGTATGGAAGTTCTTTTCAAAATTCTTTTGGTAATCAAAATCCAATTCTTGAAAGATTTTATTAAAGGCGTCGTGTATAAGGAGTTTAGAACAATACATACCTGACCTTAAATTGAATAATGAGTTAGTCGGTTTTATAAATTCATATTTAATTACACTATGCATATCACTTGCTACATCTTTCATTCCTTCGTTCTTTACATTAGCAGTCTGATAATGATAATCCCATACAACAGGTCTAGCGGCAACACCATTAACGGCCATCATACTTTCTAATGACCTTAAAAACCAACCTCTTGGCGTTTCATAAAAGAAATAACCTCCTCCATTATATTTTTCTGCCTTCAATTGGCATATCATCCAATTAATGGCCTCGTATGGTCTCAAATTAGGTATTACTACTTTATTATTTGACGCTGATGGTTCAAAAAATAATTTCTTCTTACTATTTAAAAATTTCTTGTTTCTTAATATATCTTCTACGGCGTCCTCTATTTTACCTGTGTATGCCTTGGATATTCTACTCATACTATCCCTAAATGCCTCTTCAGCCGTAAAGAATATTCTATATGCCTGTGCCTTACCTTGTCTTTCGTTTAGGTTAATCTTGTCTATTTTATATACGTGAAATGGAAATCCTTCGCCTTCTACTGCATTAATACCACTCATACCTGGGGTATTAAATTTAAGTAATAGTTTTTCTAGGCCTGTGATAGGTAATACCGTTCTGATATCCTGTGTATCATACACGGTTAAAGAACCAACCATATGGTTCTGCATTATGTTTTCGGAAAGTTCTATATTAACCAGTATCGGTTTAATATCTACACGGTACGTTTTGTTCTCTTCGTTGTGTACTCTGTAAGATACTAGTTCGGCGAGTTCTAGTTTGTAATCGCCTGCTTGGTGTATTTCGTTATTTGCCATTGCATTTCACTATCTTCTAATCAATTTTCTAAATTCGGATACAAATGTACTTAAATATGCCGGATCTAATACTTTAATTTGTCTTTTCTGATTCTGTAATCTCAATTCATATTCATAATAAGAAATAGATTGAGCACCTGGTGTGCCTTCATTAACAACCAATATATGGTCTGTATCTTCGGGACCACTTCCCCTTTGAGGACCACTTGATTGTACTACTTCATAATGACTTATTGCTTGTGGGTTTTCATATTTCTCAAATATCCATTTTTCAAATGCCATATTGGACAATGGCCAATCGTGGTATCTATTTTTAATATTATTTACCAACAAAACCACCCAATGGTATTCTGCGTCATTATATAATTTAAATGCCACATCTTCTGGCTTCTCACCATCTTCTAGGTCATATTTGTCTAATAAATTTATATTATTAGCAATATTTCCTCTTACTTTAACTCTTCTGAATATATCAGGCACCAATTTAAACTCGTTTGTGCCTTTTATATCATATGTCATTTTAGGAAATTGTGTAAAATACATATTAGAAACCTGCCATTATTTTATCTTTAGTCATAAATTCTAATTCTTTAAATGTCAATGACATTTTTGTGTGTACCGGACTGGCACCTTTAGGGTCTGGATGAAAAGATGAAAATGTTCCTTCATTACCATATTGTACGTCCATTTTCTCTAATGCACATCTTGAAATCTTGTTAAGGTAATCATTTGTTCTATCCATATATGCATAATGTATTTCGTATTCGGATGGTGTATAAAATAATCTACCACCTGTTATATTCTGGTCTAGGTCGGGGTGCATATGATATTTGAATAAGAATATAATTTTATTGACATCTTCCATTTCTCTTCTACTTCTTGGATAGAAATCAAACTCATAATCAAATGACCTAAATTCTGGACCTTCATAAAACATTTCTTCGTGTGGATTGATAGCCACGCCAAAATACTTGGATGATAGTTTCACAGGATCACCCATATTGAGAGCGTCTGTCATTTCACCAATCAATTGTTTTCCCCAAGTACCTAACCCACCTATTGCCCCAGCGGTAACAGCTCTTATTTGATCGGCTGTCGTTTCTGCTGTCGTTGCTTTGCCCAAAGCTGTGGCTATCGTTCCTGATAATTCCGTTGCTGATTTATCCCAATTGGCACCGTAAGAAACTTTGACGTTAGGTGGCATATAGAGAGCAACAGCGGAAGTTACCTGTGAATTTTGTGGTACTTTAGATAATACCGAATTGGTTGTTTTAACAGGTTTCACTCTCGCACCTGTTTTACTATCTTTTAATTGTCTTAAATCTGATATACTCTGTGATTTAACGCCAGCTGGTCCAGATGACGTTGCTGTATTCCAACCCATATCGGCTGCTACATTAAAATCTTTAGAAACACCAGATGAAAATCTGTTAAATATTGAATAGAATATGATATAATGACCTAATTCTTTGTCTGTTAGGTCACTAGGATATTTAATAGCAGAGAATTGTAATGGATCTCTACGCATTACATCCATTGGTGGGTCTTTCGGTTCAAAAGGAGACTTCTTAAGCAGTTGAGCTGCTACTTTAGCCTGTGCCTTACTCTTAGCCGAAAAACCTAGGTTCAATGCATTACCTAGAAAATTACTTCCAGCTGACATTGCTAAATTTTTTAAATGATTTGCTACTTTACCCATATCTATTCCTTCTGACTAAATAGTCGTATAGTCTAATACTATTTATAATGAAAATGAAGAAAAGTTATAAGGGCATTTATAAACCACGTTATCCTCGTAAATATGTTGGAGATGTTAATAGAATAGTATATCGGTCTCTATTAGAGAGACGTTTTATGGTATATTGTGATATGAATCCAGACATAATACAATGGGCGAGTGAGGAGATTTCAATAAAATATGTATCTCCACTTGATGGCAGGTTACACCGATACTTTCCAGACTTCATAGTAGAGACGGCAAAGAAAAAACAATTTATGATAGAGGTAAAACCCTATCGTCAATGTTTGCCTCCTAAAAAGAAGAAGAGAATATCACGTGTATTTCTTTCCGAAAAACTAACTTTTGCTAAAAATCAGGCTAAATGGAGAGCGGCTAGAGCTTGGTGCAAATTGCACAAAATGGAGTTTAAAATATTTACAGAAAAAGAATTAGGAAAGAAATAAGATGGCAAAGAGAACATTATGGAGAGTCATAATAGTAAAAATAAGAATGTGGTACGCTGATATAAGAGGACATCACGGACACCGTTGGGATTATGAACCATCTGACCATTATATGGGCAGACATCCAAAGAATAGAAAATAAATTAAAATTAATTAACCTTTACCCATACGTAGAGCTAATGCACCAGAAATGGTGACTTGCTCTATAGGGTCTACCGTGCCGTGTAAAGGACCAACGGATATACTATTACTAGATTGTGATACGGTAGATGTATTTCCACCTTGTGTGAAGACTATATTATTTTGGCCAGAAGATTGTCTAAATTTCAAACCGTCTGCCTTTTTCTTTACGTCTTTTTCCTCTTTAGAAAATTTTACTGCACTATCTTTTAAATCTGGTATGGTTACGGTAGAAGAAACGTCACCTTGCGTATGAACACCACTACCCATATCAGCCGCCTTTTGAGCCAACTCTTTTAAATCTGGAAAGAATCTATATAATTTATCAGCAAACCAACCACTACCTGGTTCAGGCAGTATTGCACCAACCAAACTATCAAATATATCACCAAAGTTAGGCATTTTAATATTGTTAAATAGTTTTCCAAATTCAATACCAAATACAGCACCATTTTCTGGATTGTAAATCATATCTCTAAAACCTGTTAAGGTATCTTTTAGACCATCTAAACTAAATGATGGCAACTGCATAGTAAATAATTTTTTATCTTTATGGTCATAGATTTTCTTACCCCAACCTGTTAGTGTTTCTTTAACACCAGCTAAACTAAATTCAGGTAATTCCATACCAAATAATGTGCCTTCTTTGTGATTGTATATTTTGTTTCTCCAACCTTCTATTTTTTCAAATAATCCATCTAAACTAAATTCAGGCAATTTCATACCAAATAATTTGCCTTCTTCACCGTCCCATATTTTCTTTTTCCATTCATCAAGTTTTTCTTTTAAATTATTAAATGGTTCAACAGCAAAATCTTCCCATTTATCAGTTATCCATTTAATTGCTGTATCAAACCCAGCTGTTATTGCAGCCTTAATTTCATTCCATTTATCTTTAACAAAGTCCCACGCATTCTCTATGCCAAATATTTCACCAACCTTATTAACTAAACCTATAAATGCATTTTTAATTACCGTAATTAACTTACCACCTATTTCTGAAAATTCTTTCTTTATATTTTTAAATGCTTTTTTAATTAAATCCATATCACCGGTAACTATGCCTATAATTAAATCTTTTACAAATACAACACTTGACCAAAGACTAGATAAAGAGGCCTCAACCAAACCCACGGCAATTGCAAGACCAGAACCTATTGTCGCCAATGATGTTTTGATTATAACATCCATTACTTTAGCAATTGCGTCAAATAATGGTTTTAATTTAACTAAACCTCTTTTAATACCATCAATAGCAGGTGCTAATGCCTCACCAATTTCTTTTGAATATTTTACTAATAACATTATACCTGTAATAACCAAACCAATAGGACCTGCTCTACCTAATAATGGCCATAACCTAGTTAGAGGTGCCAATAGTTTTGCAAATCTACCACCTTTACCAAACATTTTAATTAGAGGAGCAAATAATTTCTTTGCCCATTTAGCAAGTTTTTCAAGACCAAGAAATGCTAATAAACCACCTGTACCAAATATTGATTTTTTCTTTTCATCTAAATCATCACCGCCATCACCTATGCCGCCTGTAGGTTTTACTTTTGGACCACCTTCTGCATTCATTTCACGTAAAGCAGCCGCTTGGTCTCTCGCTGACTTCTTATCAAAGGATAACATATCAGCAATTTTATCTCTAACTTCTTCAATTGCTTTTAATGAGCTTTTAGATATTAATCTGATTTGTGTTAATACGTCAAATTGCTTGGTTTCAATTTGATTATCATTACTGGCTACTGCGCCTGCACTACCTGTTAAAGATTTGCCTACGCCACCTGATATTGTTTCTACTACTGCTAATGCTGTTGCCATTATTCTTCCTTCTTGTCTTCACAATTGCATTTATTACAAGGACATATATCCAAATATTCGTCTATATGTTCTTGTCTATCACAATGACAATCGTGGTAACAATTTCTACAATCCATTATGCGTCAACTTTAATTTCTTTTTTCTTTGCTGGTTTGCTGGATACTTTACCACTATTTACATATAACCCAAACCAAGCCGCACCTGCACCAACAACTACTGATACAAATCCTGCTTGAGCATTATTAGGTTCTGGTAATACCATAAACCAATTCATTGTACTATAAAATGCATAACAATATAACCCCATCATTAATCTAGGTATCATTCTCCAATTTGATAGTACGTGTGGAATTTCATCTGTAAAAAACTCCCATACCATTTTAATAGTATCAATGCCTGTCTTTTTTGCCTTTGATATACTTTCTTCTAACATATTATTTCCTCATCTTAGCGCTTTGTTCACGCATTTTATCGTTTTCCTCTTTTATGTGCTTTTGTAAAAGGGACACATATATTTCCCTCTCCCAAGGTAACATCATTTCTAATTCGGTTAACGAATATTTATGGTGTTGCATTAAAGCAAAGTTAACCGAGTAATAATTTTCTAGGTTGTCGTGAGAGAGGGCGATACGAAAAAATCGCTTAGTCCATTCAACACTACCTTACTTTTCACCTTGGTTTTTGGATTCTCTACCTCAATTTCGTGTGATAGTTTAGGCATAGTAGCAAAAAAATCTTGTATTTTGCCAAACGCCTTTGAATCCAAACTCTCAATGAATTGATTTAACTCTTCTGGTTTATAATCAACTGCATTATGAGATTTGTCTCCTTCATATATTTGGTAAATTGATTTACCAATTATTTCAAAGAGTTGTTGTGTTCTCATACCCTTTAAATTGGCAGTTGGATCAACTGCATTTATTGTAGGGTACTTCATAATAATGCCTAATTTTTTGGCCTCATCAAGGACAATTTTATTTGTATGCTTGTCATCAACTTGAACCTCCACTTTAGACAAATCAACCTCTTTGGTTACAAAAGTTTCATTGTCATCCGGACAACGTACTTTTATTTTTGCCACTTCACCAACTGATTTAGACCTAATTTGTAAAAATATATATTCTAAATCAAAAGTTGGCAACTCATTCACATTTACTGACCCAAAGGTACAAGTGTGAACTATTTGCTTTAGAGCCTCAACAATTTGTTTTGTTTCTTCTGACTCTAGCGCCTGTAATAAAACCTTTTCCTCTTTAACGAGGAAAGCTCTGTATTTTATTTTAACGTCTTGACTTGGAAGTGTCAACTCATATGTCGCCGCTTCAAGTATTGGTAATGCCATAATTTATCTCCTTATTAATAATTATAAAAACGGTGGAAATACTCTTCCTCCGGTTACTCTACCTATTGGTAGATTTCGTTTAATTGTTCCTAAAACGTCTCTACCTGCTCGTCTTATTTCTGGTGGTAACCTATTTAGTATGCCACCAAATAATCCAAATTCTTTAGACGCCTTGATAGTAGGTATATCACCGTGTGATTTACCAACCGTTGCGCCTGAAATTTCATCTATGTGTAAGTTTCGCCAATTTCTATATTTCAAAGTTACCGGCACTTGTAAATATGGTAAGTCCATTTCTAACATTGCTAATGGAATACCATCAATTACATCTGGAAATACTTCATACAATCTAACTGCATATACCACTCTATCTCTATCACCTTCAGCGGCATATTGACCTAACATATAAATGTCCATTGTACCCACATAATCGTTATAGAAATTTAAATGGTGGGTATTAACGTCAAATACTTTATTCTGCCAATTTTCAAAAAACATTCTTTGTCTTAAAAACTTATCCATTAATAATTGTAATTGTATTTGACCTGAATATTGATAACCTGTAGGCATTTCTCTTGCTGGTCCGTGTACTCGGTGAGGTTCAGTTAGTAAATTTCTGCTTGGTAAGTCCACACCATTACACATCACACCTACATTTCTAATCATTTCAGAAGATTCTAATTCTGTATTAATTTTTGGATCACTTGGACTACCCATATCAAAATCGCCTTTAAGTTTATATCCTGCCGGCAAATAAAATCTAACCAAGAACCTATTACCTCTGGCAAATCCTTCACCTTGATTAACGGTTGCTATAAAACTATTAATTGTAGTTTGTGGATTACCACCTGGTTTTCTTTTTAATCTAGGGTCGCCGGTAACATTGTCTAAAGAACGGTCTCTAGGAATACCAAATCTGATATCCATATTTCCTATTCTTTTACCGCCTCTTAAAATAGCCATTAACTAAATTGCCCCCTTGATTGAGACCAGACATATTGTGCTGATCGTTTTTTGAATTGTTGTACAGGTAAATATACAGCAATAGCGGCCTCTTGAGCGTCAACTCTCATAAAGTTTGACCTAATATGAGACCACAAATATTTCTTAATTGTAGGTTTCACCATTGTTAAAGGTACCACTCTCTCATAACTAACATCAAGTCTTGTTGACCTATCAAATTTATTGTTAGTAGCATATCGTTCTAATTGTTCTAACAATCTAAATCTTAACAAATATGGTAGATAATGAAAATTTAATCCTAAAAACCCACCTCTAAATGTGTCAATAGGTAATACTAACGGAAATATATCGTAATAAGGTAATTTGTCTTTTGTTTTAGGGTCATACATAAAGAGATTTAAACGTCCAGTACTAGGTCTCCCTTGTATCTTGCCGTCTCTTAACATACGAGCACCAGTTGGTCTAACTGCCAATTGGTTTATAGCCCCCCTATACCAGGAAGCTGAGTGTCTTACACCTTTTTGTTTATCTACTAATCCTTGTAATATACTTGCCATACGGATATTTATAACAAAAAAAAGGGCTCCTATTACTAGGAGCCCTTTAAGTTTAGATGTAAGAGAGAGAAAGGAGGTTATGCATTCTCAGCAAGTTTTGAGAAATATGACAAAGTGTCATCATCCTCATTTTTTGCTTTTGATTGCATATTCACATCTTCACTTTTTACAGCCACCGGTTCACTTGCGATTGCAACGTTATCAACGGTTTCTGTATTTCTCGTTCCTGAAATCACCCTATTCAGTTTCTCTTTGAGTTCATCATAGGTTTTAAAATTATCAGGAGCTAAGAAAGGTTGTAAGGCATATTGTTTTGCCCATACTGCTTTGATCTTTTCGTCATCTTCAGCAAGGGGTTTAACAGCCTCAAACTCTGATTTATCATAGTTCCAGAATCCATCAACTTTTCTAATTTTTAGTTTAAAGTTTGCACCTTTCCAAAAATCAAATGGGTTGATTGGTGTTTCATCATCAAATGCTGGTTGCATTGCTTCAGTAATCTTATCAAAAATTTTCTTACCAAATTTGAATAGACATACTTTACCTTCATTTTCTGGATGTTTTGGATCACTCACTACATAAATGTTAGAATAATAAGATAATTTTCTCTTACGTTTTCTAGCAATTTCTTTGTCGGCGTCAACGCCTGTGTTCCATAATCTAGTGTTCTCAACAGACACAGGATCTTTTGTTCCTAATGTTGTTAGAGAGTTCTCAATATACCATCCGCCAGGACCTTGGAATGCGTGAGACCATACTCTTACCCACGGCATTTCTTCTTTTGCTGTCGCTGGTAAAAATCTGATAACTGCATAACCATTTCCAGTTTTATCTAGTTCTGGTTTCCAGATTCTTTCGTCTGTATATTTTGATTTGTTTGTTGCGTCCTCGGGACTGATATTCTGTTCCAAGGCCTTTGTTATTTTGTCAAAGTTGCTTTGACTTGATTTTAATGTTTCAAAATCCATTGTATTTGTATCCTTTGTATTTGTATTAACGTATTTGTATTTACTTGTCCACTATAAACATAATCTAATATTATTATTTATAATAACTTAACTACCAATATAACACCTTTAAGCGTTATTGTCAAGCCTCCTTTGGAAGTCCTGTGTAGTTATATATTCTAAATTGGGTACACCGTGCCAATCTGAAACTCTTGTACACGTCTTATCACGCTCATCCATAGACCAGTTCACCTTAATGAATTTGGTCTCTGGAAACATACCAAATAGGTCTTTCCATTGTCTAACCCAATTGATAGCAGGCGTAGGATTGTGTTCCGTGGTCACATAATGCCTAGTTCCAGCATATATGTTATTAACCTTGAAATTGGATGAAAATAGGTCGTGTCCTACCAAATATAACTCATCTGGTGATTCGTTTTTACACGCCACATATCCTGAACAAGGTCCAGCTGCCCAACCAAGGTCTTTACCTTTTGGCATAACATCTACCAAACTATGAGACTTATCACCTGGTTGTATCCAAGACACATATACGTGTGTCTTATTAACTCTTACCTTCTTTGTCTCTTTATTGTGTTTAATAATCTTGGCCATACCTGTCAATGTTGCACCGTGCATAACATATTCTGTTGCCTCACCTTTTTCATTTTCTTTAATTAAATTACTATCGTATGCCTCTTTTAAATCTTTTGGTGCTACTGCACCTCTTAACGTTTCATCAAACATCATACCAGGCAATTTAGTCCAATTTCTAAACCAACAATCTATCTTTGTAGCAAGGCCTTCGTGGTAGAGTTCGTGCATTATACCATTGTCAACACTAATTATTGTATCAATATCGTTAGGATAATCTCTGTAAATGGCATTACACCCATAGACCTTACCATATTCCTTCAATTTGGCAACCTCTATTTTTAGTCTTGACTTCCCATTACCTAAACAAATAACTCTCACTTTATCTTATCCATTGCCTCTATAATTTCTTTTGTTGTCCAATTACCATTACGTAATTTCTTATTTAATTCTCTTTTAACACCTTTAACTTTTAAACGACCTATTAATTTCCATTGTTTATATAAATCATTATCACCTGTGCCTTCATATATTTGACCAGTTTCCATATCTGTTATACGCCATTTTTTAGGACATTTGGTACGTATAATAATATCTACGTTCTCTTTTGACTCTTCTACTTCTCTGCCGTCTAATAATTTTCTATTCATAATTAACGTTTAAAACTAATCTCATCTTTGTGTCTGTTTGTGATACTGACCTATGTATATCTTCTACGCCATCAAAGGTTATTAATCTATCTTGTACACTATCAATCTTTTCACCTGTTTGAAATTCAGTATAGCCATTGTTTGTATTGAAATAATATATTAATACTTTAGATTTATATGTTTGGTCTCTATGCCAACCTGATTTAATTACCTTATTAACATTTGGTGTAAAATTTATACTTGCTCTAATAATAACATTATTATCTAAATCTATTCCAACCTTTTCAAAAATAGGTTTGCATATCAAATCAAAAGCTGCACTACATACCACACCTCTAAATCTTACAAATTGGTGAGCAAATAGAAATGCCTCTGGTGGGTCATTATATGCCTGTAATTCTTTACCTTTAAATTGTCCTGGATTTGATAAATGATTCTGATAATAATATGGAAATTCTGGTGATGTAATATGGTCTAAAATTATATTAGATTTATCACCTAAAAAATTGTCTTTAACTAATATTGACATTTAAAACCAATCTCATTTTTGTATCTGTTTGTGATACTGACCTATGGTCTCTACCTTTACCATCAAACATATTTAATCTATCTTCTACTGACTCAACTATCTCACCATCTTTAAATTCTGTATAACCATTACACGTATTGAAATAATAATTTAATATCTTATGGTCGTCTCTTCTATCTGTATGCCAACCTGATTTAACTGCCTTACCAAAATTTGGTGTAAATAATAATACTGCTCTGTCAACGTGTTCTAATTTAACTTCTGCTTTATCTAAAATTGGTTTAACAAACGTGCCATAATAATCACTACCTATTTCTCCTCTTTTAGGTATAAAACCGTGATTGAATAAGATTGCGTTTGGTGGGTCTGTCTTCTCTGTATCTCCTTCATTTAATCTAGGATTCCAAGCCATATAGTCCTGATAAAACCAAGGGAAATTGCCATATGTTATTTCATTAATAACACCATATATAAAATCTTTACCTAAAGCATTCTCTATTCTCATACAAATATCTCTTTCATTATGAGTTTTGTTTTTGTTTCATTAAACTTACAAAATGGTCTGTACTTTTTTAGTTTTTTAGAAAAGGTAGGCCAGACATAAGTTTCTTTAATTTCTTTATCCCAATTTTTAATAAACGCCAAGTGTCTCTCAAATATGAGTGCTGTCTCGATCCCGATCTTTTTTGAAAGAAGTAATCGTAGCAATTTTGGATGCTGTCCACTATTACAAGATAACAAACCATCAAAAGAAATCCTATCAATGCTAATCCTATCACTAAGCAATACGCAATCGCTCCTAAAAT
>VTLG01000873.1_pt1 | contig 27153 bp, 26 predicted proteins | sample 4694571 | NCBI WGS metagenome assembly VTLG01 (sample SAMN12604809, study PRJNA352737) | marine metagenome | biome: ENVO:00000447; feature: ENVO:00000209|ENVO:00000569|ENVO:01000036; material: ENVO:00002151; isolation source: viral sequences binned using virsorter ...
TCGATAACAACCTTGAGGTTCAAATCTTTAACAATGTCTTCGACTTGTTCAGACATTTCATCGTACCTTACGTGTTGATCATCATCTTCGATAATTTGTCTACATTCGTCCCATAGTTCATCACGACATATTAAGTCGCGAGCATCTATACGATCGTCAATTAATTGATTGAATTGTAGAGCTTTATCATATTGATCGAATGCCACGTCAAACATAGCTTGTAGTTTGTTATTGATTTTGTCAGTAACCGTCAGTTTAACTTTTCTGTCGATATACTGTAATAAACCAATCATAGCATTAGACGTATCGAGTTGTAATGCATCTCGAATTTTATCTATTTCACCTTGTAACGCTATTTCTTGCGGAACGTTCTCAGTGTTATTTTCCAGGGATTCGTTCATAACTATAACCTCCGTTTTATGAATTGTCCATAATGAGTGGAAATTTGCGTCTGACTTAAACGTAAAAAAAGAGGGCCGAAGCCCTCAAATCACGCCTAACCATTTGCATCCGATAAAACCTATAATCATGAGTAATATACCGACACAAAACATTATCGCTTTTAAACCAAAATAATAAAAAACCCACTCAATCATGACAGAGCGATCATTATTAATTCGACAACAATAACTCCTGTTAAACCAAGAATCATACCGAGTAAAACTCGTCCAGGTGTAAACATATATTTCTCCTTAAAAAAAACGGAGATCAGTACGAATACTAATCTCCGATAAAATGAAAATTATAACTTAAAAAGGTAAAAATGACTACATTCGGAATATTAAGGCGGTTAGAATAACCTCCGATTTTATTCTCAAGTTAAAAACGTTGAGCTGTTTCTTTATTATTCGAACTTATACCTCTATTCCATTGAGCACTAAAAAATGCGTCTCAAACTTTAAATCCAGCTCCAACGATACTATCCATATATTCGATATTAAATATATCATTTTCGAGCTTTTTAATTTTTAGCCAGTTCTTACGATCTTTTATTTTACTTTCAATCCAGTCGTTCATTTTATGCCATTGAGCATTGTCTGGTTGAACGTAAACATCAAAACTCGTCGCATATTTTCTTGGTAAATTTTGATCAAACATTCTACGAATTCTATCGTTTAATTTGCTTATACCAAGATGACGTTTAACTGCAGCAACTCGTGGACCACGAGACATCGTCACAACTTTGTGAGGATATACGCTTTTAGATATATTACGGTATCTTATACAGTTATTTCGCCATACTTTATTTTGCTTTTTATTTAATTCAATAAGTGACAACAATAACGGATCATCTAAATTATCGACAGTAAATCGATAACTTAATGACCTACTTTGACCGGTAGTATCGGCATCATAAATATCTTTAATTATCGCCATACGCATCTCCTGTAAAATTTTCGGAAACGCTTAAACACTTAATATAAAGTGTGCGATTGACGTATTTGTTTTTATACATCCGCGGATCTCCTTTTTTAATTTCCATAAATGGCTAAAATTTGCGCCTGTAATAAACGTAAAAAAAGAGAGAACCGAAGCTCTCTCTTCTCTTTCCGATCTGACCAGGCCGAGTCAGTGACAGGTCACGTTTTTACTTGTCGCTACCAAGTAGGAGGCCTTAACTCCCATCGTAACTGGTTTTTATACCGTACAAAATGCAAGCACATCGACTACAATAATATTTATAATATTCTATTATCGTAGCTGGTCGATTACACTTACAGCATTTAATATTCGAATGACTCATTATTAAATGGCTTTGTAACGGTTAGAATTCGTACTCTCTCGCTCAAACCAAATGTCTTCGGTACGCTGATCGCGTTCCCATACTTTTTGAGCTTGTTCGAGAGTTAATTTTTTACCGACATCGTTTGAATATTCAGGAAAATAAGTTCCGAATTTATCAAATTCTTCGGCTTTCGGGTCGTCTATAAACATAATAGCTATCTCCGTAATAGTTGTCCATAAATGGCTAAAATTTGCGTCTGATTATAATCGAAAAAAAGAGCGACTAATCGCTCTCTCTTAGTTCGGTAATTTTTTGTAAATAATGATTATATTCTTTATTTAAAACATCGATAAATTCTAAATAAATTTGACTTCGTAAACTATAGTCTTTTATTAATGCTACGTTTGGATCATCATCGTCTATTAAAGCAAGTATATCGTCGTTAGTATCAAATGACTTTTCAATATAATAAACGTGACGTTCACAAACTTCTTCAACGACATTTTTTACGACATCTTTTGCATGATTTAATTTAATTTTAGATTCTTCGTATTCATCATATTCGAACATTATAATCTCCGTAAATAAATGAGTTATCCATAAATGACTGAAATTTGCGTCTGATTTTAGGACGAAAAAAAAGAGACATACGTCGATGCCTCTTATAGTGTAGTCGATTATATTTTATCGAATTCTTTTTGACGTTCGTTAAATTCTTTTTGTAATCTATCAAGAACGTCAGGTTTTTTGTTAAATTTATATTCGTTATAAACTGGTGCGACAAGGATATTATCCGATGCCCATATCGTTACGAAAACTAAATAACAAAATAATATCGCACAAACGTATGAGAGCCATTGTATATCAGGAATCGTTGCGAAATATATCGCTGAATAGCCCATAAACATTGTGCCGATAATTAAAAATAAAGTCGTAAGAAATTTAGTTATTAAAATCGTAATATAAAATAAATAATCCATTTTTAACTCCGTTATAAATAAGTTGTCCATAAATGGCTAAAAAATGCGTACGAAATATAACGAAAAAAAAGAGCGATTTCTCGCTCAATTTTTATTTATTTTTTCTTCGACTTTTTTGGTGATAATTTTTCCAAAATTTTAGGCGTAATTTCATCGGCTTTTTGTCGAGCGTCGATTTCCCATGGCAAATTTAAATATTCTTCATGAGTCTTCGTTTTATTATTAAACTCTTTTTTATCAAAAATCGATTTAACGCCTTTTGTCTTTAGTCGACCACTATTATATTGATCGGCGTGCGCAAGTTCGTGAACGATCGTATTCGCAATTCGTTTAAAATTTAAATCTTTTAAACAAACTTCGACCTTTTTATATTGATCGATATATTGTCCACTGACTTTGCCACGAATATTTCGAAAATGAAATTTAATCTTTTTATTATCAAGTTTAAATTCTTTTAAACCTTCGCTACAAATATTTAAAATTTTATTTATATTTGAACGATAAAATTCTCGTTGAGTTTTAACGTCGCACGCGACTGAACCAGTCACGGTCGCATTTAAATTAAAATTATTTTCGATATTAAAAGTCTTAGGCATTTAAGTCTCCGTTAATAAATTAAAATTATTTTTCCATAAAGGGCCAAAAAATGCGTACGAAAATTAAACGAAAAAAAAGACGACAAAAGTCGTCAATTTTATTTTTATAATATTTTACGATTAAATATTTTATTATATTTATTATTAAAATCGATTATATTTGTTTCAAAACTTTCATCGATTTCAGCTCCAAAATCTTTTATATATTTTAAAATATTTTGTTCGTCGCCAATAAATTTTATCGACCAATTATCAAAATCTAATTCAGTCTTTAAATTATAAACTCTTTTATAATATTGAATTATATTTTCGTCGATTTCTTCATCGCTTAAACCACCGTCATATAAATTTGATATAAAATATTTCATATTATTCTCCAATGTTTAATGTCGAAATTTTATATTTATTCCATAATATATTAAAATATGCGTCCGAAATTATAATCGTATTTTCACAAAAAATATTTTTATCAATCGTCGAAAAGCTTTTATTCGTTCAAATCTCAATTAGATCATCAATCTAATTTATATATTCGACGAATTAAAAAATATAATAAAAACAATGCATTATATTATAAAAATTTAAATTTAAACGATCCTTTTATCGTTGTTGATAATAAAAACAAAATAAATCGCTTTTAAAAATTTCGCTAAACCGTTGTTGTTCGTCTTCTATGACAAATTTTCACCCCAAATAGAAAGGTATTTAGATATGGGATTAGAAACAGGAACTTATATAGATAGCTTAAATGTAGCTAACCCTACTGCTTCAGATAACGTAGCTCAGGGTGACGACCATTTAAGACTATTAAAATCAACTATTAAAGCAACATTTCCTAACGTAACAGGTGCAGTAACAGCTACTCATACAGCTATGAATACAGCATCTACTCACTACGTTCCTTCTGGTGCTTTAACAGCTTACGCAGGATCCTCAGCTCCTACAGGTTGGCTAATAGCCGATGGTGCTGCAGTATCAAGAACTACTTATGCAACTCTCTTTGCTGCTATAGGAACTACCTTTGGTGCAGGAGATGGTACTAATACATTTAACCTCCCTAATATAGGTGGGCGTACTATTGCTGGTAAAGAGTCAACTGCTACTAACTTAACATCAACACATGGGCCTGATGGTGCAACTCTCGGAGCCACTGGTGGTGCACAAGGCGTAACTTTGACTGGAGCACAGTCAGGTGAACCTGGACACACTCACACACTTACTATGGATGCTCACACGCACACATTTACTGGTATTGCACACCAACACACTGTTCCATATTCAATGGAATACTTCCACGATATTTCAGGTTCAACTCCGTCTGGTAATCACGGTACTAGTTTAAACAAAAATACCTCAAGTGTAACAGCTGGTGGTACAAACTCTGACACTACAAGCACTGGTACTGTTGGTACAATAAACGCAGCCGATGCAAGTGCAGCTCACTCAAATGTGCAGCCAACAATAATCCTTAACTACATTATAAAGACATAAATTATGGTTAACTTACCTTTACGAAAATTAGGAGATGCAGGAATAGTTACAGATCGTAACCCTTATGATTTACCTTTAAATGCATTCAGTGATGGATTGAATGTTATATTCGATGAAGGTAAAGCTGTAAGAGCTCCTGCATTTAAAAGTTTGTATGACCAAATACAAACACCAGCAAACTGGCTTTGGTCTGATGGTTCTCTCGGCAGTTGGGATAACTTTGGATTTGGTTGGAATGGTGGTACTCCAAACACAAATGATGATAATGCAAGATTAATGTCTTCGTATAATCATCCAGCAAATGGCTCAACTCTCGTTGTTGCAAATGTAGATAAATCTGCTTTCGATTATGTAGGTGGCACTTTTGCTAATGTTACACCTACTGTAGTTTCAACAGGTGGTACTGATACAACACCCTGGACACATACAGAACTTGCAGGTTTTTCTGTCTTATGTAGATCAGGTTTAACACCTTATGTAAGAGATATACAAGGTGATGCACTTTATGAACTAATGACTTCGGCTACTGGTTGGGCATCAACTACTTATGCTAAAGCAATAAGATCTTATAAAGATTTCTTTATTGCACTTAACGTCACTAAAGCAGGTACAACTTACGATACTATGGTTAAGTGGTGTGATCCTGTACAATATAGAACTGCTAAATCAAATATTGATTGGGACGAAACAAGCACTACGAATAGTGCAGGTGAAAACATTATAGGTAATGCTCGTACAGCTATTGAAGATGGTTTAGCTATGGGTAACGTATTTATTATCTATACGCAGACTGAATCAATAGTAATGGAATTTACAGGTTCATCTTTAATATTCTCATTTAGAGATTTATTTCATGATGATGGTGTTATTGCTAAAAACTGTGTAGCAGCAATAGGTAATACACATTACGTTTTTGGTTATAATGACATTTACACTCACAATGGAGTCCAGAAACAATCTTTAGCTGATGATAGAGTAAGACGTAAAATATATAGTGAAATGGATAGATCTAAAGCTGATAAGTTCTTTGTAACTTATGACTCTATGCTCGATTTAGTTTATTTCTGTTATGTCTCTACTGATAGTTCATTAGGTTTTACAAATACTAACTATTGCAATAAAGCAGCAGTTTTTAACGTAAGAAACAGTACCTGGGGATTTATGGATCTTCCGAATATTGCAGGTGCAGCTATGACATATTCATCTGCAGCTACAAAAGATGTTCTTGCAATGGTAGGTTTAAGAAATGTTAGTAACGGTATAAATGGTTCAAGAGTTTATGCTGTTGACCTTTTACGTTCAGGATCCGTTGTAACTACACCACATCCTGAAACAATTAAAACATCTTACATAGAAAGATTAGGTGTCGATCTTGATGAAACTCAGGCCCCTCTCAGATCTATGAAACAATTAAATAGTGCAGTTCCACAAATTGGAGTTACCAACAATGCACATACGGTAAATATTAAATTAGGTTTTACTGATTTACCTACAGCTTCTACTGCAACTTACACATCTTCAACATTTACTCCTGGAAGTGAATATAAAGTTGATGCCAGGGCGAATGGAAGATTAGTAGCTTATAAAATAGAAGAAACATCAGGTAACTACTACAATTTAAGTGGAATTGATTTTGATATAACAATGCTTAGCTCGAGGTAATAATGGCATATACAACAACACAAGAGCCTTATGTAAGGACAACAGCACCTGCGGACAAAGAGTCTACCGATCTATACCTTTTCGAAGAACTTAGAAAAATAGAACTTACATTAAGCCGCATTAAAGAGATCTTAGACGAGATTGATACAAGATTAACAACAGGGGGTTTATAATGTTTGGTTCATTCTTTAAAAGAAAACCTGAGCGATACGTAGATCCGTGGCAAGAAGCTGGATATAACACTGCTTACCCAGCAATGAATAATGTTCTCGACAGGATGCTACCATATTTCAATAATGCTATGGACCAAGGTGCTTATGGTGGAAAAACATACGCAGATTTAGATCCTTACCAAAAGGCAGCATACGATAATGCTCAAGGTATAGGAAACCAAATGAATACTGGTGGTCAAAATATATATGATACTGGAAGTACAAATTTAGCTAATACATCAGGTTACGGACAAGGATTTAAAGATTTACAGAATTATTTATCTGATCCTAATGCAGCTTTTAATATGGGAAATACATTAGCTAATTCTAGTATGACACAAGGTATGATTGATGCTGCAAATAGAGATGTTAGCAGAAATTTAGAAGAGAATACTTTAACTGGTATTGATAGAGGAGCAGTAGCTGCAGGTGGTACAAATAATACTAGAACAGGTGTCGAACGAGCTGTAGCAGCTAGAGGTGCAGCAGATCGAATGGCTGATACAGGTGCTAATATTCGTGGTCAGATGTTTAATCAAGGTGTCAATCAATTTAATACAAATGTAAATCAACAAGCTGCAAATCTCGGTAATATGATGGCAGCTAATCAAGCAGCACAAGCAGGTATGGGTTACGGTGCCAATATGATGCAAAGTGGCAATGATTACATCGGTGGCTTCGGTGACTCTATGATGAACTATAATCAAGGTGCACTTACTGATGAAGAAAACCAGTATTATAAAGGTTTCGATTTTCCAATGCAATACGCAGGAAATATGATGAATTTAATTAATCCATTTATGAATTATAACAGTGGTATGGGTATGAGACAATTTGGAAATTCACCAGCAGATAATTTTGGCCAAGCATTAAAAATTGGTGGTGGTTTCTTTGGTTTCGGAGGTTATTAAATGGGATTAGGAGACTTAGATAAGTTTATTGGTACACTAAAAAATTCGTGGCAAGCCATGACGAGCCCTGCTACTCTGAATGATTATAATTATGTTAATCAGAATATGAGTATTTCAAAAGCTGAAGAAGCAGCAAACAATCTTTCAATAGGAAGAAGATTAGATGCTTTAGGAGACGCTTTTAAAGGTGGCAGTTATTATGAAACTGCTGATAAGTATGCTGATAATATTCGTGATAGATATGCAAAACATAGGCAAGATGTAAGAAGTAATGTTTCCGATGATAATACAATTGCTGGTCAAGGTATTCAAAATACTGCAGCAATGACTAACGAATTTGTTAATCAAAGTACAGTAGATGACCAAATATTAGAACCTAAATTAGCTAATAGAGCTACGCAATTAGGCAATATTAGCCAAAGCCAAGCAAATACACTTGCTGCACTAACTCAAGGTTCAAATGTCGATATATTAGCAAACCAAGCAGAGTCAGGTAAAATCGCTAATCAACAAGCTCTTAAAATGAATCCTAAATTGCTTGAAGGTCAAAATTTACTTAATGAAGGTAAACGATTAGCAAACGAAACAATAGGCATAAATAATTTAACTCTTGGTGATATAAATAAAGCTAATTTACGTGCTTTAAATTTAGGTAATAATCAGTTGTTTCAACAAATGAAACATGACCAGGTTATGAACCCATTGTTACAAAATGCACAAGTTTTGTCTAACGATGCACAAAGTGCATTAAATGCTCATAACAAAACTATGTACCCAATGCTACAAAATCAGCAACAAAAATTACTTGCTGCTCAACATTGGCAAAATCAAATTAGCAGAGCACAAGCTCTCGGCAATAATGAAGCACCTTTTATGTTAGGTGGAACAATGGAAAAGAATTTTACTGATGGTACTGTTGTTCGACTTAACCCTACATCTGGCCGTTATGAACCAATAAAAGTTACACCTGCAATTAAAAATCTTTATGCAGCAGAAGAAACTAAAAAGTTAAAACAATGGGAAGCTGAACAAGGTTTAGTTAGACACCCAATATTTGATAGATATTTATCAGATGGCGAAATACAAGCTGATAAAGAATTTAATAAAGAAGTTGTTGGTGGACGAGATCCTGGTCTTAATAAAAATAACCAGATAGTTATAAATGAGGTTATAGACCAACTTGAAAATAAAGATTTAACTGGATATAGTTGGAACCCTTTAAATTTCCATAAAAATGTTGCAAGAGCAATTGATCGTGAAAGTGATTTAGGTATTTGGAATATAGTTGATCCAGCTGGTGCAAATGCTCAACAACTTGTTGCAGGAGTTATTCAGCAACAATTAAGAGCAACTCTTGGTGCTCAGTTTACTCAGAAAGAAGGTATGCTTTTAATTCAAAGAGCTTACAACCCTGGATTGTCTGAAGAATATAATATTAGAAGATTAAAATCTTGGCAAAATTTAATGAATATTACTGCTCAATACCAACAAGCAAAAATTAATTACAATGCTGAAAAAGGGGGTACTATTGCAGGTTTTGATTATAATGGTGAGCACATGAAAAAAGTTGATCAAGCTATTAGAAATGTAAACACAGTTATGAATGAAACAGGTGGTGATGGTTTCGGTGGAAGTAATTCAAATACAAACAATGCCGATAATTTATCAACTGGTGGATTAAATTTAAATCAAAATGACAACGATCTTATAAATAAATGGACTAAGTAATGCAACCATCTTATGAAGACATGATGTCTGCGTTAAGAAATGCAGATGAAGCTGCAACACGTGGTGTAGCAGGAGCAGCTGATGATGCTCGAAAAATTGCTGCAATGATACAAAAATTTCAGCAAAATAATACTCAACCTGTACAAGGTGACACTTCATTAGGAACTGCATTTAAACACGGCGATTTAATGGCCCAAGCTAATACTATGGATTATGTAGCTGAAGCTAATGTTGAAGCTCAAAAAGGTTGGTTTGGGGCAATATCAGATCCAGGCAGAAAATATATTGGTAATCCAATACGACAAGCATTAGGTTTTGAACCACTAGCAGTTGGTCAAGAAGGTGTAGAAGTACAAGAAGAAAATCTTAAAAATACTAAGATACAAACTGGTAAAATGAGAGATCAAGCTAAAGCTCTTAATTATCAATCATTAACTTCAGATCATCTATCTCTAAATCCTGTAACTTGGGCCCAATATGGTTCTCAAAAAGTTGCTGAATCAGGTCCTCAAATGTTAGCTTCAATTGCATCAGGTGGTGCTATGACTATGCCATTATTGGCAGGTGAAGTTAACCAAAACATGAAAGAGATCGAAGGTTTAGATCAGAACACAAGAATTAAATTAGCTACTGCAGGTGGAACAATTGCAGCTGCTATAGAAAATCTAGGTTTAGGTCTTCTTATAAAAGGTATACCAAAAGAAGTACTCGGTAAAATGGGTGCTAATGGCATTGTTGATATGGCTGCAAAAGTTTACGGTGCAAAAGTAGCAGGTAAAGTAGCTACAGCTATGGCAACTGAAGGTATAACCGAAGGTGCTCAAGAATATACATTTTTAAGAACCGAAGCATACGGTGGAGCAGAACAAGATGCTTCTACTTACGCTGATAGATTAAAAGAAGCTACAATTGGTGGTGCTTTCGCAGGTGGAACTATTAGAACTGCTGCAGAAACTCCTGGAGTATTAAAAGCAGCTAAAGATGCTATGCCAGAAGTTGACTCATTAAAAATGATTCACGGTGGAGATAAAGATGCATTATCAGAAGTAGCTAATGATGCAGAAGCATTATTCAATGAATATCCTGACAGAAAAATAAGCAGCCTAGATGACTCAAAAGAAACTTTAGATGATTTACATTCCCAATACCAAATTCAGTGGTCTAAGATTAAAGAGGGGATCAATAGTAAAGTAAAAAAATCAGAAGAATTTAGAATTGCTGAGAAAAGAGCTAAAAATAAAGTTAAAAATGAAGCTAGTAAAGATGACATAGCTTACTTAGAAAGTGTAAGTCCTGAATTAGGTAAATTAGCGAGAAAAATGAATGTTATTACTCGTTTTAATAGAGCTGGAATTAGAGGTGGTGTTGGTCAATATACTCAAGCATTAAGTCCTTTTGCAATTTTGAGAGGATTAGCAGGTCGAGGTTCAGGTGGACAATCTCAATATTCTCAAGGATTAAATAAAAATCCTCTTGTTGGTATTTTTGCTGCTGGAGGAACAAGTGGTGCTTCATTAGCAGCACCTATTGGAGCAGCTGTTATTGATGCTGCAACAGGTTTAAGAAATAGATTACAAAATTCTATTAAGAAATATGGTGGCAGACCTGGAATTACAGCCCCTTCTCAACCTACGGAAACAGATCCTAATAATCCTGAAGGTTTTACAGGTAAACAATTAGACGAAATTGAAAAGACTATTAAAACTAAAGCTGAATATAAACATATTAAAGTTTTAATGGACGAAATTGAGCAATTACGTAAAAAACAACAAGAAACTGAAGCTAAAATTCAAGGTCAGCAAGGAAATATTGATTCTACCGATAATGACAATATTCAAGCTAAAATTGATGAATTACAGAAGCAAATTAAAAAAGTTGCTGATGATAAAGGAATTACTGGTACTACCCCAACTGGCGATGTAATAAGAAATGAATATGCATACAAATCAGCAATAGAATTAGCTGAAAAACAACGTGATATTGCTATAGATGGTGCTCCTGAAGTAGAAATTAAGTCATTAATTACACGAATTGCTGATGCTAGAAGCAGAGAAGAAAAACGTGCAATATATGAAGAAGGTATAGAGAAATTTCCTGAACATAAGCAATATTTTGAAGATAATATAAAACAACTAACTGATTTTGGTCCAGAAGTAAGAAAAGAAACTTCTGTACAAGAAAAAGTTCTGCAAACTGGTGATCCTGACGTAATTCAAGAGAAGAAAAATCTAAAAGAAAAAGTTGAGAAAAGTTTCGGTCCAAATAAAATGGACAGTTTACATAAAAATTGGTGGGAATTTTCACTTTCAGAGTCACAAATTACAGCACTAATAAATGAAGCATTAAATGAAGGTTTTGATGTAAAACTAAATGCTTCTGATAATGCCTATTATAGAAGGCAGCAAGCTATAACATTAAAAAGTGATGCAACAAAAACACAAGTGTTGCACGAGATATTTCACGCAGTAGAAAATAAACTTTCTCCTCAAGAAATGTCTACAATTTTAAATCACCCAATAGCTAAGGAGATAGCAACTGAAGTTAATGAACTCTACCCTGAGCTTGATGGTGCAGCTAAGACAATGGAAATCTTAGCAGAAACCGCAGCTAGACTTCAAAGCGTTAGAGGCAATACTGGAAAACTTGCTTACATTTTATCAAGAATAAAAGATTTAATTGAAGCATTTAAGAACCTACTCGAAGGTAATGGATTTCGTTCAGTAAATTCTGTATTAGACGAAATTTATACAGGTAAAGCACATCAACGCGCTGTAAACGAGAACTATGATATGCTCTATGTTCCCGATGTACAGCTAGCCAAATCTGACAAGCCTGGCGGCCCAATGGTTGCCAAACGTGTCAAAGTCTTAAGACAAATGGAAGAAATGTCTAAAGATGCTGAATTAAAAGCAAAAGATATTAATGATAAATACGAAGAAACTATTAATAAAATAGCTAAAAATCTTAATATTGAAGGTATTACACCAGAAGTTTTAAGCAGAACTTTATCAGGTATTACACCATCTACTGAATTAGGCCATATAGCCGTAAATTATTTAAAAGCAGTTGGTGCAATGGATGAAAATGGTGTTATTCCTGGTGCAGAAACTAATGAAGATGCCGCAGAACTTGCAATGCAATGGGAAAAGCCATTTATTGCATTAATTAAAGCACTTCAAAAATCTAAAGCAATAGGTGATTTCGGTCTTGCATTTAGAACAAGTGCAGGAGGTAGATTATATCCTGTACACATGCTCGAACCTGCAATCCCTGCTCTATTAGATAAAGCAAATTTAAATAATATTCGTAAATTAAAAAATAGAGTTACAACTACACCATTAACAACTACTGAAATTAATGGTCACAATCTTGGTTCATACGAAAATACAAAAGAATTTATAAAAAGAGAACAACAACAACCTCTAGTTATAAATGACCAAATATATAAGATGATTAGTCGTATGGCTAATACTCCACAGATACACCGTGGATTAGATCTTGTATTTAAAAAAGATGGAACAACTGACTCAGCTTACACGTTGGCAGCAGGTGAAGCAATTAAACAATATGAAGATCACCAAACTGAAGAAGGTGGTATGTCACCTGTTTATATGAAACGTAAAGCTCAAGATAGACTTCGTATTGATGCACTTAATGGATCTGCTTCTTATCAAGGTAAAGCAGGTAAAGCTATTTGGGAATTTGCAAATTGGGAGGATTTAGGGACAAATGGATTTGAACAGTTCGCTCACTCTCTTAGGGATCATTTTGGTATTAGTAACGAGTTACCATATAATGAACGAGTAGTTTGGTTATTTGGTACAGTAGGTCAATATATGAAATTGGCTGGTAGACCAAAAAGTGAATATTTAACACAAGAAGAATTAGATTTACCTTTAATTGATTGGATAATCAATGGAACAGGTATGAATGGTGGTCACGTTTATGCGCATAACAGAGGTGGTGTACCAAAGTTATTTTTAGATAAAGGTGATATTGGTGGTAAGAAAATTATTCTTTATCAAAAGAATCATGCAATATTTGATGTTGCTGAACATGGTTTTGAAATGCAAAGAGCAGCAATTGAATTAGGTCGTATGAGAGCATTTTTAGAAAAGAATATGAAAGGTGCTAATAAAATACCTTCATCAGAATTATTTATGATGGAAGAAGCATTAGCATTATTATCACAATTTAAATCAAGTTACCCAACTTGGTTTGATGCCACCTCTTCTGCTTATCAATTACATGCCGTATTAACTGGTGATACAGGATTAGCAAAAGTAACTAATATTCTTAATATGGATCGTGATGGTCCTGCAGGTGATTTATATCGTCCTGGTGCTGAATATTTAGAAAGAACACTTAACCTACCTCAAGTTAAAACTAGAAAAATAACAAAGAAATTTATTTCAAATAGAAGAAGTTATGGACAAGTTAAATTAACTGCACGAAAAGCTGGACAAGATCAAATATCAAAAGAATTACCTGAATATGCAGATCAAGGACCTGATACACCACAAAATATTAAAGATAGTTTATCTAATATACAACGTGATTTAGAAACTCAATTTGATACAGAGTTTCCAGGTGCAGCTATTGCTGAAGGTGTCGCTAGATCTATTGCAAAACATTTATTTGACATACAAGGCAGAGAATTCTTTGCCGTAAGAGTTCCATTACCTGATGGTGATGTTGCAGTTTATGATGGTAAAGTTCCTGATAGTGCAAAACGAAGAATAACATGGCAACTAGATGGTAAGAATGATAAACGAGTTGGTGTACCAGTTTATAAAGATAGAATAGCTGTTACAGGATTTGCTGCTTTCTTAAATCACGCATTAGATGCTTATGTTCAAAGAGAACTAGCAAAACGTCTTAGAGCACAAGGTGTTTCAGGATTTATGCACACACATGATGCCTTTGCTGTGCATCCGAAGAACGCCGCACTTATGAGAGAACTGTATCATCAGATCGTCTTAGAAGTAGCTAATACTCCAATTTATGAAGAAATACTAAAAGCTAACAGTTTAGATGCCAATGATATGACTGTTAAATATAATATTACAAGTCAAGAAGGTGGAACTACTGAAGAAGTTGGAATGTTAGAAATACTACAAAATATTAGAAATAACAAAGCAGCAACGTTTGGTAAAAGTCAAAGTACAAATTACTATGCGTTGTCTTAAGGAGAGATAATGAAACCGTGGGAATTATACGATTTAATAAGTCGTTTTCAAACTATGATAGCAGATAAACGATTTTCAGATGTAGCAAGATTTAAAATGGCAATTGAATGGGCAAATCAGTTACCTCCACAAACTTTAATACCTGGATCATCGAATACCAGAAGAGCAGTAATGGAGATCATGAATGCGACCATTAGCAAAATTCAACCCAAACAGTCGCCGATTCAAAGCACTTCCAAAACACAAACCAAAGTGGAAGCCGGAAAACAAAAGCAACCATCCGATAGTAAAAATGAAGATGGAGGGGGGCGAAAGATGGCAAAAACACCTGGAAATGCTAAGAAGCCTATCAAAAAGAAATCACCGTCCTAAAGGAGTTCCTGATGGATGGGGTAAACAATTAAAACGTCTAAAAAAATTTAGAAGTCTAGTTAGAGTAAATGCAGAAAATAAGGTTAAACAAATGGTAGAAAAAGGAATTATCCCTGAAGATGATGAAATAGCAAAACGTGCAGTAACTGTTTTGTTAGAATTAGCAGAAGGACCAGACTCTGCCACAGTTAAAGCAAGTTCAGCTAAAGCTCTACTAGAGTTTACCAAGCAAAAGCCCGTAAACAAACTAGAAGTAAAGGCAGTCGCTGAAGAGTGGCTGGCATCATTAGATGGAATTGACGAAAGCACAGAGAGCGAGACTAAAACTTCGTGATAACTTTGGTTATTATGCAAAAACAGCATTACAAATAAGAACTAAAGAAGGTGATATATCAACTTTAAATTTAAACGAAGCACAAATAAGATTATTAAAAGTAATTGAAAAACAATATGAAACTGAAGGCAAGATAAGAGTAATAATTCTTAAAGCTCGTCAGATGGGACTATCAACAATGGTTGGTGGTTGGTTATATTGGTGGTTGTCACAACATAGGGCCCAAAGAGGTTTAGTTGTTACACACCACGCAGATTCAACAAGAGCACTTTTCGATATGACAAGACGTTATCACGAAAATTGTCCTGAACCTATAAAACCAACAACTAAATATTCAAGTAGACGAGAATTAAACTTTAATGTTTTAGATAGTTCATATGTTATAGCTACTGCAGGTGGTGATAGTATTGCACGAGGTGAAACTGTAACTTGTGCACATTTATCAGAATTAGCATTCTGGTCAGCATCATCAGCTGAAGAAAATTTTAATGCTATAATGCAAGCTATTCCAAACAAAAAGAATACTGCAGTTTTTATTGAATCAACAGCAAATGGCGTATCAGGAAAATTTTATGACTTATGGAAAGGTGCCGTTGATGGCACTAATGGTTTTATTCCTGTCTTCTTACCGTGGTTTATCCAACCAGAATATGAAGAAGATTGGAAAGGCACTGATTACACGCCTGAGGAAGAAGAACTTAAAGAAAAATATAAATTAACTGACAATCAATTAATGTTTAGGCGTAAAAAAATTGCGCAAAATGGCATTGATTTATTTCGCCAAGAATATCCTGCAGATGCAGATGAAGCATTTTTAACATCAGGTAGACCAATATTTAATCCTGATCAATTATTAAAAATGATGGATAGTTCAAAACCACATAAGACACGTTTAGCATTAGAAAATGATGAGTGGAAACAGCATCCAAGAGGTGAACTTATATTATGGACAGATGTCGAACCTGGTATTCAATACACCATAGGTGCTGATGTAGCTATGGGTATCAGAGGTGGTGATTGGTCTGTTGCTCAGATACTAGATCAAAATAAAAATTTAGTTGGTACTTATAGAGCTCATGTTCACCCTGATTACTTTGCAACTATACTGCTAAGATTAGGTGAATTTTTTAATGATGCTTACATAATCTGTGAAAGCAATTCTCATGGTTTGTTAACATGTACAAGGTTATACAAAGACTATGATTATGCGAACTTCCACACGGAAATTGTTGTTGACAAGGTTACGGATAAAGAAACTGTTAAACTTGGTTTTGCAACTACAGCAAGAAGTAAACCACTTGCGATTAATGAGCTTAGAGCAGCATTTAGGCAAGAGGAAATTAAAATAGATTGCAAAATAACATTACGTGAATGTCTTACATATATTGAAACTGAAACAGGTGGAATGGAAGCAGAAGCTGGCTGCCACGATGATTGTGTCATGGCATTAGCATTAGCAAATTATGGTCATCAACAAGGTTGGGAACCAACAATGATAAAAGATAATTATTATAGCGAGGCAATTTAATGGCTGAAGAATTTAAAGCTCTTACTGAAGACGAATTGCTCGCCTTAGTTAACGAAGAGATTAAAGGATCTATTGGATATAATGATGGAGACTTAAGCTCTGAACGCCAGAAAATGTTAAGATATTATCATGGCGAATTACCAAAGAGACAAAACAATGGAAACAGTTCATACGTATCACAAGATGTATATGATAGCGTTGAAGGTTTAAAAGCTCTTTTACTTGAAACATTTTCAGCAGGAACCGATGTCGTTGAATTTTCTCCACAAGGTGGTGAAGATGTCAATATGGCGAGAACCTGCACATCATATACTAACTATGTAATGCACAGACAAAATGACGGTTTTAGTGTTTTTAGAGATGTTATCCATGATGGTCTATTAGCTCGTAATGGAATTGTAAAAATCTATTGGGATCGTATTATAGAAGAAACTGAAGAAAAATTTGATGATCTTACAACCGATCAAATGGATATGGTTTTAGCTCAAGATAATTATCAGCTAAAAGAAATTTCAGAAGATAATGGTAACGGTCTATTTTCAGGAATTTTTATAAGATCAGTAGATAAAAGCCAAGTAAAAATTGAAAATGTGCCACCTGAGGAATTTTTAATAAATCCGATGGCAAAAACTATACATGATGGTTTTATTGCACATAGAACAGTACTTACAAAATCTGCATTAATTCAAATGGGTTTTGATGCAAGTATTGTAGAAAATTTAGCAGGTGACGAAGATCCTTTAGGTGAGACTTACAACGAAAAGTATTACCGAAAAGAACAAGTTGGTCCAATGAGAGTTAAACTCAATGAGAACAACAAACAAGCTCAAATGAAAGAAATTATTTGTTATGAGTCTTACATCAATGCAGATATGGAAGGTGATGGAGTTGCTCGATTATACAAAGTATTAACAGCAGGAAATACATTATTAGATTATGAAGAAGTCGATCAAAGACCATTTTTAGTATTTACTCCGATACCTGTATCACACAGTTTTCATGGTGAGAACTTTGCATATAAAATGATGGCAATACAGAATGCTAGAACAGTCCTATGCAGGTCTATTTTAGATCATGCATCAGTAACAACTAATCCTAGATACTTAGTGACTAAGGGTGCTCTATTGAACCCTAGAGAACTACTAGATAACAGACTTGGAGGTATTGTAAATGTATCACGTCCTGATGGAGTGGTTGCACTCATGCAAAACCAACTTAATCCGTTTATTTTCCAAACTATGCAAATGCTTGAAGAGGATATGGAGAACACTAGCGGAGTATCGAAATTATCTCAAGGACTTAATAAAGATGCGGTAAGTAAACAAAATTCTGCAGCAATGGTAGAGAACTTAGTAACTCTATCTCAACAACGAAGTAAAATTATAGCTAGAAATTTTGCTAATAATTTTCTTAAACCTTTATTTTTAGAAGTATATAGACTTTGTATTGAAAATGAAAGTGATCAAAAAATTATTGAAGTTGCAGGAAATTACGTATCAATTAATCCTATTGATTGGGCACAAAGAAAAGATGTCGAAGTCAAATTCAAATTAGGTTATGGTGAAGCTGATAGAGAGTCACAGAAGTTTACACAACTTCATGCGATGCTGTCTCAAGATCCTGGTATGCAACCTTTCTATGCTCAAGAAAATAAATATGCAATGGTTCGACAAGCATTACTTAATGCAGGTATTAAAGATGTCGATACTTATTTAACACCACCTGAAAAGGTACCTCCTCCACAACCAGATCCAGTTGCAGAAATGCAAATGAAAATGGAACAAAAGAAACTTGAATTGGAAGAGAGAAAAGTCGCACTACAAGAGCAGCAAGCTCAAATTAAAGCACAAACAGATATGGCTAACTTAGAACTTGCTAAAGAGAAATTTAATTTAGATGAAAGAATAGCTTTCAGTGAAGAAGAAAGAAAAGACTTTGATTCTGAGAAGAAAGCAGAAATAGCTGAAGAAGAATTAAAGCTATTAAAGACATCTAAGACAGAAAATAGGACTGCAATCGTAAGTCCAAATAGTTAGGAGAGTTTATGAACGAAAAAGAGATTATTGATCAAGGCAGACGTGCTGAAACTTTATTAAAAGATGAAAACTTTAATAAAATTTATAGAACGTTACTCGATCAGTATGTAGGAGTATTTTTTAATTCTAACCCAAATGAGGCAGAGGAAAGAAATTCGTCTTACTATCAAGCACGAGGATTGCAAGAAATTGTAAATACTCTTAATCAACAAGTACAGCTTGGCAAACAAACTGCCGAAGCTAACAAGGAGTAATGAATGTCTGAGACTACACAAAGCGTCGCAGAAACTGGGAGTCAATTTACAATTGAATCCTCAACTAATGCTTTTTTAGATAAGTGGCAAGACGCTGAAAAGCCATCCGAAACTAATGAAGAAAAAAGCGAACCTGAAGCTACAGAAACCAGCGAAGAAGTAGAAGAGGTTGTAGAGACTGAAGAAGTTGAAACAGAGGAACAGGAAACTGACCTTGAAGAAGTAGAAGAAACCGAAGAAGTAGAAGAACAAGAAATCAGTGATGATGATCTTGTTACTAATATTAAAGTAGGTGACGAAACTCATCAAGTATCAGTAAAGGAACTCAAAAGACTTTATGGTCAAGAAAAATCGCTGACACAAAAATCACAACAAATAGCGGAAACGAGAAAGAAACTTGAGGACGAGGTTGACAAAACTGCGGTCGCGTTTAACACAATGCTTAAAAGAGCAGAAGAGCGATTTAAACCATACGCAGAAATTGATATGCTCGTTGCGTCTAAGAATATGGACTCTGACCAGTTTGCTCAATTACGAAAAGAAGCTGGAGAAGCCTATCAAGAATTCCAATACCTCAAGCAAGAATCCGATAAATTCGTTAAACAAGTCCAAGATGCACGTGCGGAAGAAGTTAAACAGCGTGTTACCGAAGCAAGAAAAGAACTCAAGTCAGATGTCCAAGAGTGGAACGACGAACTTGAGCGCCAAGTCCGAGATTATGCGATCAAAGCTGGAGTGCCTAAATCGCAAGTTGATGATCTCGTGGAACCATCTGCTTTCAAAATCTTGTTAAAAGCAATGCGATTTGATGAAGGGAAAAAAGTGGTCGTGAAAAAGAAAACACAAGCACCTAAAAGAGTTTTGAAACCTGGTGTTTCAACAACTACAACTTCACTAAAACGTAAGCAACAAGAGTCTATGAAACAACTTGCCTCAACGGGATCTATTGACGATGCTACGAATGCTTTTCTTTCAAAGTGGTCCGCATAATCAATCCTGAAGGAGGATAATTATGGCTACGTATCTTACGTACTCTCAGGTTGGTCTTAAGGAAGATGTGTCCGATATTATTTCGAACATCTCGCCTACGGACACGCCTTTCCTATCCACGATAGGTAAAGAAAGTGTGCACAACACACTATTTCAATGGCAAGAAGATTCGCTAGGTGCAGCTGCAGAAAATGCAAAAATTGAAGGTGCTGACGCTGTTGATGCGACTCTAACTCCAACTGTTATGCGTAGTAACTATACGCAAATTCAATCTCACACTATTAAGATCTCTGCAACTAACGACGCAGTTGATGCTTACGGAAGAGCTAAAGAAACAGCTTATCAAATGTCAAAGAAAGCTGCAGAATTTAAGCGTGATATTGAGTTTAACTTAGTTGCTTCACGTTCAACTAATGGTAACAATGCAGCTGCAGGTTCTTCTAGTGCAGTTAGAATGACAGCTAATATTCACGGATATGATGCTAACGGAAGTAATGCTGCTAATAACGTAATTAACGCTGCTGTTGTTACAAATGTCGGTACTTCAAGTACTGCAGCTGCTCTTACCGAGCAGAAAATCCTTGATGCAGGTAGTACTCTTTATACTACAGGTGGATCAGCTTCAATTTTAATGATTAAGCCTACTGATTCAACTGTAATTGCAGGGTTTACTAGATCTGCTGTAGGTAGTGGTAACGCTAGACAAGAGCATTTCACTAATGGTGGAAGAACTCTAGTTAATGTCGTCGACGTTTATATCTCACCTTATGGTGAGCAAAAGGTTGTAATGAATAGACATTTACTATCTTCAACTGCTCTTATGTATGATCCTTCAAATTGGAAGATCATGGAATTACGTCCTATGACACGTGAGTTACTTGCGAAGACTGGTGACGCAGATAAGCACATGCTTATTACTGAATATGGATTGAAGCACACAAACTATAAAGCATCAGCTTTACTTCGATACATATCTTAAATGTATTGTGTGCGTGGGTATTTTGCTCTCCTTTACCTACGCACACTTTTAAGGAGACATAATGAAAGATAATAAAAAATTTAGTACTACAGAAATGGGTGTAGAGCAAGACACTGATGGTTTGTACAGATATTTAAAACAAGATATTCCTACTGATTTTATAGATCAGTTAAAGGAAGAAAAAAGTGTTAAAGGTTTTACGAAATCAGGTGAAATGATGAAGTTAGCTTCAATACCTGTTGTAATTGTAGAACAGATGAAAAAAGAAGGCATAGATGTTCATCAGGCATCGGCAACTGAAATAGTTAAATGGTTACGAAACAATGATATGGATCATTTTATTGTAGGATCTCATAATAGGATATAAATATGGCTAATTACTTAGATCTTCAAACAGATGTTATTAATCTCGTTAATAGATCTGATTGCACAACTGCACTCGCAAAAACATTTTTGCAACAAGCTCAACGTAAAATACAAAGAAATTTAAGGCCACAATCATTAGAAAAATCATATCAAATCACAGCAGGAACTTCAGGTTCTTCAGTTTATGATGCAACTGATGGTAAAATTGTTATTCCTGGTGATTTCTTAGAATTAGTTTATATTTATACTGATAATGATTTATTACAAAGAGTACCATTAAATCGATTTATACAACTTAATACAAGTGCAACATCTACTCGTCCAAAATATTGGACAAGGATTGCAAATCATTTTCATCTAAAACCAGTACCTACTACAGGTACAATTATTACTGTTGCTTATCATAGTGAAGACACAATTTTATCAGCTGACTCTGATACAAATGTATTGAGTGTTATTGCACAAGACTTATTAGTCTACGGAGCACTAACTTATGCAGCTGTATATTTTAATGATCAACGCCAACAATTATTCGAAGCTAAATATCAGCAGATTTATACTGATGTTGAAAACTTAACTATGACGAGTGATCAAGTAGGTGCTGATGGTGCCGTACAACCAAATATGTATTTCGAAAAAGATTTATTGAATTAAGGATATATTATGAGTACTTCGTTGTTCCAAGTTACTGGTCCAACTAATGCAGCTGTATCTAGTTTCCAAGCTACATTAACAACATTAGTTACAAACTATGCAAATGCTTTAACAGATGTACAAGGTCAAATATCCTCAGCGGAAGCTGCTAATGCAACAGCTCAAGCTCAAATCACGTCGGCTACGGCTGCTAATACAGTAGCTGAAGCTCATAAGAATGCAGCTGAAGCTGCTAAGACAGCTGCCGAAACAGCTCAGACAGCAGCAGAAACTGCTAAGACAGGAGCTGAAACTGCTCAAACTAATGCTGAGACTGCTGAAACAAATGCAGAGACAGCCGAAACTAATGCTGAGACCGCTGAAACTAATGCACTTACACATAAAAATGCTGCCGAAACTGCTAAAACAGCAGCCGAAACAGCTCGTGATGCTAGTGTTACTGCAAAGACTGCGAGTGAAACTGCTAAGACAGCTTCTGAAACGGCACAGACTGCAGCTGAAACTGCAAAAACTGGTGCAGAGACAGCTCAAACTGCCAGTGAAACAGCTCGTGATGCAAGTGTAACTGCAAAGACAGCTTCTGAAACAGCACAAACTGCTAGCGAAACTGCACGTGATGCCAGTGTTACTGCAAAGAATTCTAGTGAATCAGCTCGTGATAATAGTATTAATGCTAGTAACAATAGTTTTAGTTCAAAGGTTGCTGCTGAAACAGCTAAAACAGCAGCCGAAACTGCTCAAACTAATGCCGAGACAGCTGAAACTAACGCAGAAACAGCTGAAACAAATGCATCTAATAGTGCAACAGCAGCAGCGAATAGTGCCACAGCTGCAGCCGCTAGTGCTACATCGGCGGCTAATACAGCAGCATCAATAGGTACTATAAATAGTTTGTCTGATGTTACTATTACTTCAGTAGCAGACAATGAATTATTAGCTTATGATAATACGTCATCAAAATTTATAAATCAAACACCAGCTGAAGCAGGTTTGCTTACTCAAACTGAAATTTTTCTTTTGCTTGGTGCAAAAGCTCCATTAGCTTCACCTGCATTAACTGGTAATCCAACAGCACCAACTCAAAGTGCTAGTGATAATTCTACGAAGATAGCTACAACTGCTTATACTGATACTGCTATTAGTAATTTAGTAGATAGTTCGCCAGCTGCTCTTAATACTTTAAACGAATTAGCAGCAGCTTTAGGTGATGATGCAAACTTTTCAACAACTGTTACAAATTCAATAGCAACAAAATTAAATAGTTCAGCTGTAAGTACTTTCGGTCTTACATTAATAGATGATGCCGATGCTGCAGCTGCAAGAACAACTTTAGGAGCAGCTGCAACTTCACATACTCAAGCCTCTTCAACAATAACGGATTTTGCCTCGGCAGCAAGTGCTGAAGCAATACCTTTTGCGATAGCCCTAGGATAATAATATGCCAAATAACTTTAAATTAAAAACTGCTCAAACTACTGCTTCTTTAGCAGACATGTACACAGCTTCAAGTGTCACTACAACTATTATTGGAATGACAATGGCTAACATTAGTTCAAGTTCGGTTACTGCAAGTGTAAAAATTGTAAAAAGTGGTGGAACAGATATTTACATTGTTAAAGATGCACCCATAGCTGTTGGTTCTAGTATGGTTGTTGTAGGTGGAAACCAAAAAGTAGTCTTAGAAGATGGAGATGCAATTCAAATTGTTTCAAGTGTAACAGCTACTGTTGAAGTAAGTTTATCTATATTGGAGATGTCGTAAAATGGGTTATATTGGTGCAGATTTTAGTTACATACCTGTAGATACAGTACGAACATCGAATATAGCTACTTTAATGCCAAACGATGACAATCAACATAGAAAATTAATTAGCACAATAGATGCAGCAGGAGTAGCTAATCCTACCTTTTCATCTTCAGTTATTACTGATGATTATGATTATTATGATGTTTATGTGTACGATGTAAAACCTACGTCAAATACCAATAATGCTTTAAATTATCTTTGGTGCAGATTTAATCAAGGTGGATCAACAATATCCTCTAATGCTTATATGTCTAGAGGTTACCATATAGGCATGAGAAGAGGTGACACTTGGGAAGCTAGTGGTTGGGCATATGATATGCAAGGTATAATTTATTTAACTCACCCTAATCAGTTTATTGGTCTTGCACCAGATTCTGAAGGTACATTTCATGCTTGGTATAGGTTTTACAATCTGCGTAGCACAACAACTTTTAAAGGTGTTAGAGAATTAGATGGTCAGTATTATAGTAACTACAATGTTTATGGTTCACCATATTACGTACAACCATTTGGTTTTATGGACACAAATACTTCATCTTCATACGATACAAAAGTTGATGGCATAGTATTTGGAATTGGTTATGGAAGTCCTTTTACACAAGGTACATTCAAATTATATGGGTGGAAAAAATAATGAGTGAAATAATATACAAAAGTGTCGATGGTGTTAAAATACCTCTTTCTGAAGAAGAATTAGCACAAAGAGAAATAGATATAAAAAGAGATATAGATAATATATCGATGTTTAAATTAGATGCTCTAAGACAAAATAGAACACCTTTGTTAGAAGAAGCTGATTATAAAATAAACACTCTTGTCGATAATGGTGAAGATGCAACTGCTTGGAGAAAGTACAGACAAGAACTTAGAGATATTACGAATACATCTGATCTTGATAATGTAACTTTTCCAAATAAACCTAGCTAAAAATGAAGGAAAAATTTAAATGACATATATCGGAAGAAGTTCTGACGGCTTTGGCTTATTACATAAATATCGCTGGGTTGCTTCAGGAGGTGAGACTTCTATTGGGCCTACGCTTGCAGATAGTAATGGAAATCAATTAAGATTTTCTGATAAAAATTTAGTTGTCTTATTTAAAAATGGAACAAAATTAGACCAAACAGCTTACAATTTAAATACTGCAAATACTATAAGTGGATTAACTGCACTGTCAGCTAGTGATATTCTCGAAGCTCATGTTTTTGATACTTTTTCTATAGCAACTTTTGATACTGTTCCATCTACTGGTGGTACGTTTAGTAATAGTATAAGTGTTACTGGAACTGTTACAGCTACCTCATTTTCAGGTGATGGTAGTAATCTGACAAATCTTCCAGCTGCTGGTATGCCTACTACAGGTGGTACGTTTACTGGTGATGTGACATTTGAAGGCTCTATGAATAACAGAGATGTGACATGGGATAAATCTGATCAGTCTTTGAAGTTTAATAATAGTGTTAAAGCTAAATTTGGACCTGATTATGGTTTTGAAATTTATGAATCTCAATATGGTGGAAGAATAGTAGAAACTAGTGGAAATATAGAGATAAGAAATGAGACTGATAATTCAGACATATCCTTTATTGCTGACAATCAAAATGGTGGTAATGCTACATACCTGAAATTAGATGGAGGTGATGGTGAAGTTCAGTTATGGCATGCAGCATCTGGTTCATCTAGTGTTAAACTTACAACTAAATCTACTGGAGTTGACGTTACTGGAACAGTAAATGCTACTGCATTTTCAGGTGATGGTAGTGCTTTAACCAACCTTCCTAGTAGTGGAAGTGCAGCAGACGATATTACAACAGGTGATGCTGCTGTTACTTTATCAACTACTTCTGGTAATATTACGATTGATGCACAACAGAGTGATTCTGATATTATCTTCAAGGGAACAGATAATGGTGTAGATACAACTTTCTTAACTATTGATGGAAGTGATGCTGGTGCATTATTACCTAATAAAGATATAAAAATGCCTACTGGTGGTAAAATTACTACGGCTAATAGTGGTGACCACTTAGATTTAGACTCATATGAAGGCATAAAGTTATGGTCTAGAGATTCTGATGGAGTAGCAATTGAATACTCTTGGGGGTCACACTGGACGCCAGTACTTAAATTTAATAGGCGAAGTTTTGGTTCAAATCCTCAAGGTGTAGGTAGAATTGAATTTAATGGCCGAAAAAGAGACAATGGTGGTGGTAACGAAACTGATCAGCAATATGGTTATATTCAAGTTTCAAGTAGTGATACTGATACTGGTGAAGCCAGTGGCAAGATGAGCTTTTATTTGGCTAGAGATGATGCTTCAAAAAGAATTTTAGAGCTTGATACTCAGAGGGCAGATTGGCCACATAGTGGTGGAATATTACTTGCTTCAGATATGGACATAGGGTGGTATGGTGGAAATGCCAATGGTACTATAACATATTTAACTGTAGCTCACGGCAATCCATGGAGTATGTCAGACGATGTTACTTTAGTATTACCTAGTGTAGATGGTACTATAATAACTACTGGTAATTTAGATGATGCTACTTTTACTGATATTACTGCTAAATCAGCTACTGGTGCAAAACTTAAATTACAGACAAGTGATACAAGTGTAATTGATGGTGAAGCATTAGGTGCTATTGAATTTAATGCACCTAATGAAACAGGCACAGATGCTATAGTTACAGCAGCAGCTATTGTAGCCGAAGCAGATGCTACTTTCAACTACTCTACTAATAAAACTGACTTAGTATTTAAGCTAGGCAGTTCCGAAGCTGCAACAGAAAAAGTACGTTTTACACATGAAGGTGATGTAGAAATTGCCGATGGCAACCTTGTAGTAGCAAGTGGTAAGGGAATAGATTTTAGTGCTACGAGTGATGGTTCTTCAGCAAGTTTTAGTGAACTCTTTGACGACTATGAAGAAGGAGTTTTTGGAACAAGCATTACAACTGAAACAAGTGGAACAGTTACACTTAATGGCAGTTATAATAATATGAGATACACAAAGGTTGGCAGATTAGTTACAATAAATGGTGACGTAAGAATAAGTTCTACTTCAAGCCCAGTAGGTGGATTGAAAATAGCTATACCTTTTGCAACACAAAATACTGGACATTCAAGTTCTGGGACTGTTGTTGGTTCTTGTATAACACACAGTATTACAAAACAAACTGACCAAGTAGGAAGGTTTGTTGTAGTTACTGGAGATAATTTATCATTCATAATGTTACAATACGAAACAACTGCATCAAGATTTCAGCCAAATTCTACAAATCTGGGTTTAGGTAGTGGTGATGAGATTGTTTTTACTATGACATACACAGCGGCATAAG
>VTLG01007812.1_pt1 | contig 27149 bp, 31 predicted proteins | sample 4694571 | NCBI WGS metagenome assembly VTLG01 (sample SAMN12604809, study PRJNA352737) | marine metagenome | biome: ENVO:00000447; feature: ENVO:00000209|ENVO:00000569|ENVO:01000036; material: ENVO:00002151; isolation source: viral sequences binned using virsorter ...
CTGTCTAATTGGTTTTTGTAAAGAACCATCATATAAAATTGGAGAAGAACGAAAATCTGCATAAGATTTATATCTAACGTCAGCATCTCTTAATTTTTTCTTTTTACTTTCTTCTAAATCCATAACTGGAACAGAATACCAAAGATTGTTGTTTGGCATAGGACATTCTACGTCAAGTGCATTATAAATTGCGGTTGCTAGTTCTTTACGTTTTCTTTTTCCTTCCATTTCCTTTATTATTTTAATATCTTCTTTTACAACTAACGCATCTGCAACACTCATACTATTTTTTGTTCCACATACTATGGGAATAGAAGCACTTTGAGCAGCAGCTATACCAGACATAAAATAATGTTTAAAAAAATCTTTCCACGAATCATCTTTATAGCAAAATGCTCCTCCCTCTAACCAACCTCCTGGCGATTTAAATTTACCGAAACTCACAATACAGAAGTCACTGTACTTGCCAGTGTTTAAATGTAAGTAATCTCCCATAACATCATAAGACTGAGCAACATCTTCAATTATAATACACTCTGGTCCAACAATATCTCTTATGGGTTTAATATCAACGACATTACCATACAAATGTACTATTGTTAAAATATGTATTTTATGATGATTTTCTTTGAGCCATTCCAAATCTATTTCTGTAGTTATCTTTTTATCCCCTGTTGGATAATAAGATATTTTTCTTCCCATCCCTCTGATTATGCCTGGAATTGCTGGCCAACCAAATTCTGGATGCCATATTGTTTCTTTCCAATCAGGCAATGCAGTTATTATTGCTTGATATGCAGTAGTAGCACTAACCGTGTAATGCCAATTTTTGTGTGGATATTTTTGGGATAATTCTGGAGTTAATATTTCATTTGGGGTGTCATAATTTCTATATCCTGACTCCAAAGTGGATATATATCTTTCTCTATTTGCTTTGATTCTTCTGTCACCAGAGTATATGGTTATCATAATCTAACTTGCCTCCCCTTTATATAGGTTATCATTTATGGTATTATAAAATCAAACGGGTCTATGTCTTTTAATTGATCTCTTCTTATTAGTTCTCCATCGTCGCAAACAGCGACATTTGGCGGAAGAGCTCTTCGGCCATCTGGTCCACCAGCATCCAATTGGCCATGCCAATAGGAACTAACCTTCTTTTTCTTATATGCGTATTCACGGTCATTTGTAAGTTCAAAAATAACATCTCGTAATTCCATTTTACCTTTAAAATCATAAGAATTTTCATTAAGATTCTGAACTGGATCATTTTTCCATTTTCCTGCCAATGGAATTAAATGTCGTTTATCGCTTGAAGATTTCATAAGGATATCCCGAGCAATTGCATCATCGAGAAGTTGATGATTAACTATCGTAAAAGCTGGGAAATAAATTTCATTTTTCAAATGTTTTGATATATAAAATCGTTGAACATCATAATCTTTAAATAAACTTTCACAAGAATGGACAGAAGAATCTTCTATTTCTGTTCTATCCCATGAAACACTTTCTAAATTTCTGTATCTAACGAATGACCATTTAAATCTGGTTTTATTCCAAAATTTGGATGTGGGTTTCGAAGACCATTCAATATTTTCTTGTTTGTTAATAGTCCACAGGTCTGTGTTGAAGTTGGGATTGGGTAAAGAATAAAGATGGTCTGCTTCATTAGCATGTACAGTTATTCTGTCTGGTTTCATTTCTGATCTAACATTTAATTCTCTGTTTATTACATGAGGCATATGTTTTATTAAAGATTCGTATAGTTTAGGATATTCATCTATAGAACCTTCTGACATTATAACTCCCAACTGATCTTTTTCAGCATGTTCTTTGAGCAATAAAAGAGAAATAGAACTGTCAATACCGCCTGACCACAGAACATCAATCTTTTTATTCTTTTTACATAATTTTTCAGCTGCATGACTCAATATAGTAATTAATTTTGGCGGATTAACCCATTCCTCATTGGGCGGAAGAGGATCAAGATTTTTGCAGTTAAGACCGAAACTTATTTCTCCAAGACGGTCTATCTGACTAGCTCCGCCTATTCTAGTCTTTAACCTAACCTCTTTTGCTTCTAAAATTTCTTGTTGATGATATAAATCATCAAAACCTATTTCAAGTAAACGATTTTTGATAGCTTCTCTTAATTCTGGAACATAGTAAATTAAACACTTCATATATAATATATAGGAGTTATGATGATGATTGATTGGGATCATAATGTAGTTGATTATGACTTAGATAGATTTCCTTGGTATGAAAGAATATTTTCTGTAATACAAGAAGTAAAACCAGAGTGTTCTAACATAGAACATTTACATGAGTTTTTTGACAGGACTGAAATTGTTCCACTGAGAAAGAAGGTTGAACAATTTGTTCGAACTAAAGAGTTCTCTGATTGGGTAGATGATTACTTTCATCATATATTAGATGAAGGCAACTATATGATACAGGCCACGCCTACTCTTAACTTTGTACTACCAGATCAACAAAAACAAGGTAGTCTTCTAACTTTTCATACAGGATATTTGACTGCATACAATACAGGTATGAATACCATTTGGACCCCAGTATCAGATTCATTTGATTCTAATTCTATGCAAGTAGTGTCAAGAGAAGATTCTAGGAAACTCACAGAAGAGTTTATGTCTCAGAAACTTTCGATGGCAGAAATGCAGATAAAATGTTCAAAAGTATCTTACCCAGTAGAAATAAAGTCAGGACAAGCATGGTTGTTTGCTCAAGATCATTGGCATGGAAATATAAACAATACCACGGGTGTCACTCGTATAGGACTTGATATACGAGCTATGTCTAAAGGAACAGATTATGGTTATCGTAAACCTGGCAGTTACTTTCGGTTTCCTGGCACTACTGTAGAAACACCAAAGGTAGATACAACCAGACGTTGGATAGTTTTCAACGATCCTGCTGGTGATTACATGGGAACAATGCCATTCTATATCGCAAGGAGTTTCATAGAGAACTATGCAGAAAGGTTAGGAATCAAACCCGTAGGATGGCATAATGAATATACGCTTACAGATTGGAATCCCCATTTAGAGTTCTTCATTTTTGAGACAGAGGTACAAGGTATTGCTTTGTTAAGTATGCATGGCTTGAGCAGTCCAATAAATAGAAGGATGGAACTATTTAAATCATGTGTGGACAAAGACATACATGTATTATTCTGCGATGAAAATTTTCTGTTAGATTCTATAGAAGGGTTGGATTATATTAAAAGATGTCTAGAATTTTCGAGTCAGTAAAAATAGATATAGACACAGATGTTTTCTTTAACGTAAAATGGGAAGACTATCGGTGTTCCTGTGTTCGCCATCAAAGAACGGAACAAAAAGATTTACACCCAGATAATAATATGCCAGATTCTTTGGTATTAGATAATACTGCAATCCACCAAAAGTTTTTTGATAGGGATGAGATAGATTATGAGGAGCTTGGAAAACAAACAAATATGGAAGTGGTTTCTGTGTCGGTGATCAAACAGGAGCCAGGCAATATTATACCAAAACATAGAGACATGTTTTACAAGATCACTTCAGAATTTCCAGATAGAAAAGAAGAGAAGGTTAGGGCAAATATATTTCTAGAAGATTGGAAATCAGGACACTATCTAGAATTTGATGAAGACCCTTGTACTCATTGGAAAGCTAATGAGGGTTACATATTAAATGATCAAATAATACATTTGTCTGCAAACGCAGGCCTTGAAGACAAGTATACCTTACAGGTGTCAGGATTTTATAATGACAGTTCGATACACGAATCTTCCAGACAATAAAGATAAACCATTTGGCGGTGCATACAGTGTTTATGATGTAGACACATTAGCATATAGAGATATGGTTATACGAAACTTTCCAAGCGAACATGTTTTTCCAGACGAAGCTCGTGAAGAGTTTTTCTCAACGTATACGGAGTGGATGCCATCAACCCACAATCTTATTGGTATTGAAAAGTTTACAGAAATTTGCTTTACTCAAGGGACAACTGAATCCTTTGCACAATTTTATATTCGATATAGAAATGCTAGATTAAGACTTCGAAAAGGAGAATACTTCTATCATCAGATGATGAAAGGCTTGTGGTATGATAACTTTGCGTGGTTGGATGAGGACGACATAAGAAGGAACGATGTGGTATTAATTAGTGTGCCATTTTCTGATACTGGTGACGTTCCCGATGACCTAGAAGATATTCTGACAGCTTGCGATGAAAATGATGTACATGTTATGGTCGATTTGGCATATATTAATATTGCAAAAGGGCTAACAATAAATTTAGAACATTCTTGTATTCAATATGTGGTAAGTTCACTGTCTAAAGTTTTCCCTGTAGAACATCATCGAATAGGTATTCGACTACAGAGAGAAAAATTTGAAGATCAAATTTATGTAATTAATGAAGAGGGTTACAATTACATAAACCTTTTGAGTGCTCATCTTGGCACAGAGATGATGAAACAATTCAAGGCAGATTATATTTACGATTCATATAAAGATGCACAAGATCGTTGGTGTAGAGTTTATAATGTAGAAGCCTCTTCTTGTGTTTATTTTGGTATAGACAAGTTAAATCAATATCCTCAATATAACAGAGGAAATGACACAAATAGATTGTGTTTTTCTAGAATATGGGACGGAAGAATGAATGAGCAGTAATAATGATTGGGCCCCGTTAAAAGAAATAATTGTAGGGACTGCAAGGGGATACGGTATTCCAAAACTCAATAAGAGTTTTATGAGTTGTCAGTTTCCAGAATATGATTGGATAGATATTCCAGTTGGGCCGTATCCCACCCAAGTCATAGATGAACAAGAAGAGGATTTGTGGACCCTCGTAGAAACTCTTAAAGATATTGGAGTTATTGTTCACAGACCCACTATTGGTTGGATGTCTGATAATGATAATTGGCATTACTATTCACCAAGAGATTGCTCTCTTATTATTGGTGATATAATTATAGAAACTCCTTCCCCCAACTTTAATCGGCAATATGAGACTTGGGGGTATAGAAAGATATTTAATCAATTACATGAAAATGGTTATCGTTGGATTAAAGCACCCATGCCCATATTATTTGATGAGAATTTTAAGGAAGAGACAGACGGTGTTCCTTCACTGAATAATTTAGAAATTTTATTTGAAGCTGCAAACTGTGTTCGTGTAAACGACGACATTCTCTATCAAGTAAGTAATACTGGTAATGAGAAGGGAGCAAGATGGTTGCAGTCTGTTCTGGGGAAAAAGTACAAAGTGCATCTATGTAAGAACCTATATTCTTATGCACATCTAGACAGTACAATTATTCCTCTACGTGAAGGTTTGGTTCTATATAATGCGAGTCGAGTGAATGAGGATAACGAACCAGAGTTATTTAAATCGTGGGATAAGATTTGGATTCACAAATGTCATGCGGGCTTGAGGGCGACAAACCTTCCTTGGGGAGCAAGTGAGTGGATCGGATTGAATATGCTTAGTATTGATCCCAACCTTGCAATTGTGGATAAGAAACAAACAGAACTAATAGATAAACTAAAACAACATAAAATAGAAACTATACCTTTAGAATTAAGACACGATAGATTATTAGCTGGAGGATTTCATTGCGTTACATTGGATTTAGTGAGAGATGATTAGAATTGTTGTTGATGAAGTTGTCGGTATAAGAAATATTTTTGGAGATGGCCGTAAAGAAGGAACTTTATTATATTGGCTTCCAGATCACGAAGTTGTTTCACTAGAAGATGCTCTTCAATCATCAAAAAAATTCATCTATATTATGAATTGTTCTTGTCTCTCAGCAGAATATGAGAAATATGATTTTTCAAAACTAGACCTTAAATTAATATCTGCGATTAATAATGGCCAATCTAGAATAGTCATTAATGATGCGATGGATGGTTCAAGTTGGTTGCCACATGAGATTAGAAATTTTAAATCATATTTAGAAGATAATATGATAAAACCAGAAATGGTGACGGTAGTTACTCAGAACTATAATTATGCTTACGACGAATTTCCCTTTAAGTTGGTTACTTGGTCATTAATGGAATCTTTTGCAAGAATAACTTCAAAAGAATGGATAGACTATAATGATGATGCAAAAAAATTTCTTTGTTTGAACCGTTGGACAAATCAACACAGATTTTATTTTATGTATCAGATGTATAAACATGATATTTTAGATCAATTTAATTGGAGTTTTCTTGGTAACATAGAAAATAGAGAAAGTTTCGATCCAAACTCGTATGCGGGATATTGGACTATTTGGAACTGGACTGATGATATGACTAAATTTGCAGAAACTACTCCTCATGTTTATGACACTCATGCCATTGCGCCGTTTACACCTCACATGGTTGCTCCCGACTCGCAAGTTTTCCCTAATCATAAAAAGGATAGTTTGTTATATATTGTTACGGAAACATCTTTTACCAGCGATCCTATAAGAGATGTGAGTGAAAAAACTTGGAGGCCTATTGCATTGCAAATGCCATTTATTCTCATACATCAACCATTTGCATTGAGGAGGTTGAGAGATTTGGGTTATAAAACATTTCCTTGGGATGAAAGTTATGATGAAATCATAGACCCAAAAGAAAGAATGTCTGCAATCGTAGACTTAGTAATATCTTTAAATAATAGGACAGACTTTAGAGATATGATAGATTCTTGTAGAGAAATAGTTGAACACAATTTTAATCTATTAAAAATGAGAAGGCCGGAGATGGGGATGATACGGACAATCCTAAATGAATTCTATTAAATCATTATCCGATTTGATCCAGCAATTAGAACAGAGAATATGGGAATTATTTATTAGACGAAAAATTTCTTTACGACTTTTATTACTGGTTCCAACTCGCTTTGTTATTTTGCGAATTTCTGAATCATGGGGAAAAAATTTAAGACACACGGTTTCACTTTCCCCACAATGTTGGCAGGATTTGTCTGCTAAAAACTCATTAAGAAGTACGATTCTTTTACGATAGTTTCTATGAGCCACCTTCTTTATAGTATCTTTATACTTTTCATAATGACTATTTGGCATGTTTTATTTATATGTTGCAACACTTATAAAAACCACTCTTGCAAATCGATTTTTTATAAATATTTCTGAATAACACTCTGAATAGTAAAGGGGTATAGACATGGGATTTCTAGTTTCTCCTGGCGTTCATGTTAAAGAAATTGATCTAACAAATGTTGTTCCAGCAGTTGCAACTTCTATTGGTGCAATTTCTGGGCCATTTGAAAAGGGGCCAGTCAAATCTATTGTTAATATTGGTTCTGAAAATGAACTATTACAAGTTTTTGGTAAACCGCAAGGTGATAACTTTGAGTGGTGGTTTACTGCTGCAAGTTTCCTTGCATATTCTGACTCACTACTAGTAGTTCGGGCTGAATCAGGCGTATTAAATGCTTGTTCAGAATCAGGACTTCTAATTCGTGATGACGACCATTATGAAGGAAGTTATAAAGCTGGTCAAGGCAGTGTCGGCGGATGGGCCGCAAGGACCGCCGGTGCTTGGGGAAACTCCATAGAAGTTTCTACTTGCCCAAGTTCGACTGCTTATTCACAAAATATAACTGGTGCAAACCAAGTTAATGGTGAAGCATCTGCAGCTGCAACTTCAGTTACAGTTGACGATGTTGACCTTGCAAGTAATGTCATTTATGTTGGTGACATTGTTTCATTCTTTACAGATAGTGGTTTTGGTACATTTGCTACAAACCATGAAGGTATTGAATACGAAGTAACTGCAAGGGATACCTCGGGCAACACCATCACGGTTCGTAAGTTAGACGATCCGAATGGTGGAGGCCTTAACGGCACTCTAGCAAACAACTCTTATATTCGTAGGCGTTGGAAGTATTACGACTTATTTGATGGTGCTCCTGGCACCTCGCAATGGTCTACAGACAATGCCCGTGGTACTGCTGATGAAATGCACATAGTTGTTTCTGATACTACTGGTGATCTTACAACCTTCTCTAATGCTGTTGCTGGACAAAGAACAACTTCAGTTCTAGAGACATATGATAGAGTTTCAAAGAATCCAAATGCTAAAACAGCACAAGGATCAACAAACTATTACTTGGATGTTATCTTTACAGGATCAAGTTATATTTACTGGATGGATCATCTTGGTGCGGGAACAAACTGGGGTACAGATTTAGGAAGTTCCAATAACATTTCCTTGAACGGAACAGATTCAACTGGTTCCAATGAGGGCGACGACGTTATCTTGGACGGTACTGACGGTGCCTCATCTGATGCTGGGGATAATATCATACAAGATGGTCCCGGCTCTGCTGGTGGATTTACTGATGTTGCGTATAACATTTATGACGATCTTACAGGCGGAACAGACGATTATTCTGTTACAGCTGGCGAACTAGAAAAAGGGTACGATGAATTTGCCGATACAGAATTCTTAGATGTAAACCTTATTCTTGGTGGACCGAGTTCTGGTGTTGCTGATACTCAAGCTGCAATGGATACACACGGTACAATGATTACTGATCTTTGCGAACTTCGCAAGGACTGTGTAGGATTTATTTCTCCATTTAGAGCAGCCACTGTAAACGTAGCAAGTTCAATCACACAAACTGATAATGTAACAGATGGATTTGACACATTACCTTCTTCTTCATATGTGGTCTTTGACAGTGGCTACAAATACATGTATGATAAGTACAATGATGTTTATCGTTATATTCCCTTGAATGGTGACACAGCTGGTCTTTGTGCAAATACGGATGCAGTTGCTGATCCTTGGTTCTCTCCCGCTGGATATAATCGAGGACATGTTAGAAGTGCTATCAAGTTATCGTATAATCCAACAAAAGCACAACGGGACCAATTATATCGTAAACGAGTAAATCCTGTGGTCAATTTCCCAGGCCAAGGGGTACTACTCTTTGGAGATAAAACTGCTCTTTCTAAACCGAGTGCATTTGACCGTATCAATGTGCGGAGATTGTTCTTGGTTCTTGAGAAAGCAATTGCTACTGCTGCTAAATATCAACTCTTTGAGTTCAACGATGAATTCACAAGGGCTCAATTTAGAAACATGGTAGAACCTTTCTTGAGAGATGTGCAAGGAAGACGTGGCATCTTTGACTTTAAGGTAGTCTGTGATGACACTAATAATACAGGTGAAGTCATTGACCGAAATGAGTTCATTGGAGACATGTATATTAAACCGGCTCGGTCAATTAACTTCATTACCCTAAACTTTATTGCGGTACGAACGGGTGTCGCCTTTAGTGAGGTAGGAGGTTAATCATGGCACAGTTAGATGAATTCAAAGCTAATTTACTGGGTGGCGGCGCTAGACCCAACCAATATACAGTTATAATTACGGCTCCAGCTATTGCCGGAACCTTTGATAGCCTAAAAACTATGTATCTTGTGCGAGCCGCATCGCTTCCAGCAAGCAATTTAGGCGAAATTCCCGTTGCTTTTAGGGGAAGAAGTATCTATATGGCTGGTGATCGAGCTGACCCTGAGCCTTGGGAGACAACATTCATAAATGATACTGATTTTTCTATCCGTAATGCGATGGAAAGATGGCATAATGGTATTAATAATTACGAGACTGCACTTGGTACGCAGTTTCCTCAAGATTATACAGCGACTTTAACTGTACAACAGAAAGATCGTGACGATACGAGGGTTTTGAAAGAGTATCAATTTATGGGCGCCTGGCCTCAATCTATTAGTTCTATTGAATTATCAGCTTCTGAAAATGATGCTATTGAAGAATTTTCGGTCACTTGGAGATATGAATACTTCCGTATCGCCGGTATTAATTTCTAATTTGAACCCTACTAAATAGTACAAAGTAGGAGACATTATGGCTGAACTTTTCGGGTTTCAGATTCAACGAGCCAAAAGGGATACGAGTAGTGTAAAAACATTCACTACTCCAACTCCTGATGACGGTTCTATAGATGTTGTTGGTGGCGGTTTCTTTGGTCAAGTCCTCGACACAGATGGTAGGCAACGAACTGAATTAGATTTAATTCGACGGTATCGTGATATATCTCAACAATCAGAATGCGATGCTGCTATTGAGGATATTATCAATGAAGGTATTGTTGCGAATCAGTCCGATATTCCCGTACAAATTTCCCTAGATAGAATACCTTACTCAGATAAAATTAAACGTAAGATTAGAACGGAATTTGAAGAAGTTCTGAGACTGTTAGATTTTGGCGTCAAGGGTCATGATATCTTTAGACGGTGGTATGTTGATGGTAGATTATATTACCATAAAATGATCGATACAAAAAATCCCAGAAAAGGTGTTTCTGAACTTCGATGGATTGATCCTACCAGAATTAAAAAGGTAAGAGAACTCCAAAAAGAATTAGACCCTAAAACAGCGGTAGAAATGATTAGAAAGGTAGATGAATATTTTGTCTACAATGATAAAGGAATTGAACAAGCTGGATTAACAGGAACCGGCGCTAATCAAGGTATTAAAATTGCATTAGATTCTATTACATATGTACCGTCTGGTTTATTGGATGGTAATAGTGGTCGTGTACTATCATATTTACATAAGGCAATTAAGCCTGTTAATCAATTAAGGATGATTGAAGATGCGTTGGTTATCTATCGTATATCCCGAGCACCAGAACGTAGGATTTTCTACATTGATGTTGGTAATCTGCCTAAGGTAAAAGCAGAACAGTATCTAAAAGATGTGATGAATCGGTATCGTAATAAGTTGGTATATGATGCGACTACAGGAGAAATTCGAGATGATCGAAATCATATGTCAATGCTTGAAGACTTTTGGCTTCCAAGGCGAGAAGGTGGTCGAGGTACAGAGATTACAACACTTCCCGGCGGTTCTAATCTGGGAGAAATAGATGATATCGTATACTTCCAACGAAAACTATATCGTTCACTTAACGTGCCGATTTCACGACTTGAATCAGAACAAGGATTTTCCCTCGGCCGCTCTACAGAAATTACAAGAGATGAACTTAAATTCACCAAGTTTGTACAACGTATTCGGAAAAAGTTCACTCCCTTATTCACTGACGTTCTCAAAACACAGCTCCTCCTTAAAGGAGTAATTGCCGCAGAAGATTGGGATGTTATGCAAGAGCATATCTCTTATGATTTCTTGGAAGATGGCCACTTTGCAGCGCTTAAAGAATCTGAACTTCTGGAAGATAGAATTAATCAATTAGGTTCTATTGAACCATATATTGGTACGTTCTTTAGTAAAGAATATGTCTTAAAAAGTGTGTTGCATATGACCGATTCTGAGATTCAACTAATGAGAGATCAGATTAAGAAAGAGACTGAAACTGATCCAATGGATGGTGGTATTATTCTGCCTCCTGGCGGTGATGGTATACAAAGAATTCCAACAGGGCCTGATGGAATGCCTATTGATCCAGAAATGCCTGCTGATGATAGGGCTAAAGCTGCGTTGGGTCTTGATCCGGCAATGCCATCAAGAACACCAACTGCTTCGCCGCCTCCAGAGGGTGCGGCTGGATCGGCAGCAGATACTCCTAATCCATCTGGAGAGGAAGAAGAAGAAGATAAAAGTTTTATTGTTAAAAATGGTTTGAAAGGAAGAAAAAAATGAGTAGAGAATTTGTGGATGCTATTATAACGGATAATAATCTAGAGGCTGAAACGGCATTTAAAGATGCTATAGCAACAAAAGTTGGTGGTTCTTTGGAAAATAAAAGGCGTGAACTTTCGAAAAATTTTGTTAAAACTCAGGTAGAGGTAGAGAATGAGTCAGACATTTGAAGGTATTTACAATACGGTAATTGAGAAGGATGAGCATAAGAAATCTAGGCAGTACAAGAAATTGTCTCCTAAGATGAAGAATGCTGTTGACCAAATATTTGGAATTATGGATGCGAAACCTTCAGATTTCCTAAATACTTTTGAGAAAACTATACGTGATGTATCAAAAAAATTCAAAGTTTCTGAAAAGGAACTTATGAGTTATTTTGAAAAAGAGATGTTAGCAATATAGGAGTGAACAATGGCAGTTGTATTACAAGAAATTAAAGATTCGGATTTTGAGTATGTACTTAAAGCTACTACTACAGGTACAAATAGTGCTGCGAGTCTTGTAGATGCTTCTGCTGCAGAAGGTGCGGCAACTGATCCAAGGCTTTCCATTGTTGCAGTTTCTTGGTCAGTATCATCCCAAACGGATATTTTATGGGATGCAACATCAAATGTCGTTGCTCTTTCTATAAGCGGTAATGGTAATTATGGACATACTCACGATATGCCTGCGATTCCAAATAATGCTGGTTCAGGTGTAACAGGAGATGTTCTTATAACAAACGCTTCAGCGTCAGTTGGAACTATTATAATCAAATTCAGAAAAGTATCTGGTTGGGATGATATCACATAATGTTAAAAACACACACACATGAAGAAATAAAAAAGGCAGTTATTAGAAGCCAACATACTCAACGTAATTGGGATTTAGGGCAGAAAATTCCTAAAGAAGACCTAAACACTCTTTTACATTCTGTGACTAATTGTCCTAGTAAACAAAATGTTGCCTTTTATAAGGTACATTTTATACAAGACCGTGACATGATTGAAGAGATACATGAACACACGGAGGGGTTTGGTACATATCCGAGCTTAAACAGCTCAAAACATGTTAACAAGGCCGGCCCTGTTTATATTCCTGTTGAAAAAAGGATAACAGAAACAAATCCCCAAACTCTTGCGAATCTTCTAGTTATTTTTGAGAAATATGATTTTCTAAAAGATTTGAAAAAAGATTTCCATCGTAATATGGCCACTAGAGAGTATAATCTAAAAGGTCAATTGAGCGATAATACAAAACAGGAATTGGAGAGAGACAGACAAATTGCATTGGGTATTGCTGCAGGGTATTTAAATCTTACGGCTGCACTTATGGGATACCGTACAGGATGTTGTCAATGTGGAGATTTTGAAAAAATTAGGGAAATTGCTTTATTGGAAGATATGCCTTTGTTGTTAATGGGAGTAGGATTTCCACAAAAAGGAGTTAATCGTAAAAAACATCATATAAGAGACTTTACATTTGTCTCTAAAAAGAAACAACCAATCAAATATAAGATATGGGATTAAAAATATGGAAACGGTAAAATTATTTTCGGAAGCTGTAGAGGAAGTACAGTATATCACTGAAGCCAAAGAAGATGGCGGTAAGAACTATAAGATTAGGGGCGTTTTTCTACAGGCAGATATTAAGAACCGTAATGGTCGAGTTTATCCTATGGAGGTTCTGGAAAAAGAAGTTGCTAAATATAACAGAAATTTCATAAGAGAAAAGAGAGCTTACGGGGAACTTGGTCATCCAGAGGGCCCAACGGTAAACCTTGAAAGAGTTTCACATCTTACGACAAGTCTGGTTCCTGATGGCAAGAATTTTCTTGGCGAAGCAAAAATTATGGAAACTCCTATGGGTAAGATCGTTAAGAGTCTTATGGATGAAGGTTGTAAATTGGGTGTTTCTTCCAGAGGAATGGGTAGTTTACAACAAAAAGGTGGAACGAATTATGTAAAGGACGACTTCTATCTTGCAACAGCAGCGGATATTGTTGCTGATCCTTCAGCGCCTAATGCATTTGTAGAAGGTATTATGGAAGGAAAAGAGTGGGTTTGGAATCATGGAGCCCTTGTCGAAGCACATGTTGCGGAACTAAAACAGAAATTCGATGTTAAAAAACGTAATAGAGACGCAAAAGTGGAAGCTTTGGAGTTCGCAAAGTTCCTCAAAAGATTGTAACTTATAAATAAATATTACACAGAGAAGGAGTCATCCGATGGCCGATCAAGATGAATTAGAAAAAACGATTGAACAGTTGGAAGCTGAGGTTCTTGCAGAACTTGAAGAGGCTTCTGAGAAACCTCTAGGTAAGGCTAAAGACCTTGGTTTAGGTTCTGATAATGCTGGTGAAGCTACTTCAAAAGCTAAAGACCCTGCTCCTAATGTTGCTGGTGCCGACAAGAAAGAATCCGTACCAGGCGAGAAACAAGACCTTGGTGGAGCGAAACCAGAAGCCAAAGTAGAGAAGGGCGCTGATGAAGATCGATCTGAGAAAGAGGTTGGTAAGAAAGCAACTGCGAAGGCGAAGGAAGTTAAAGACGCCCAGAATTCGGGTGCTAAGGAGGAACCAAAAGTGAAACAGGGTAGTTCAGGCGAAAGCACTCCGGGCGAAGGTAAGAAACTTGCCGCCGGTGACGAGATCGAACATGACGGTGAGGAACTTGCCGAAACCAAAAGATTGACTAAGGCACAGCATCTTGAGAATATTGCAAAGATGAAGAAGGGAGACATTGAAGAGATGTTGGCCCAACATGCTGCAAAACTTGAAGAGGCTGATAATGCTGAGACTAAAGAAGCATTGCAGAAACTTGAAGACGCCAAGGCAGAGATCGAAGAGAAAATTAAATCGATCAATGTTAAGGAAGACGTTGAAGCTCTTGTAGAGGGTGAGGAACTTTCAGAAGAGTTTAAAGAAAAAGCTGCTCATATTTTTGAAGCGGCTGTTAAATCCAAGATTCGTGCTGAGGTAGAAAGAATTACGGACGAGAGTGCGGATCAAAAAGATCAAGAAATGGAAACCTTCAAGGAAGAGATGACAGAGAAGGTTGACAATTATCTTAACTATGTTGTAGACGAATGGACCAAGGAAAATGAGTTGGCAATCGAGCGTGGACTTAAAGGCGAGATTGCAGAAGACTTCATTTCCGGCCTGAAACAATTGTTTGAAGACCATTACATTGATGTGCCTGATGAGAAGTACGATGTGCTTGAGGCACAGTCAGAGAAGATTTCCGAACTAGAAGATAAGTTAAATGAAGCTATTGAAAAAAATATTGTAGCAAAAACTTCTAATAATGAACTAGTTCGTGAACAGGTCATTTCAGAGGTTTCTGATGATTTGGCCGATACCGAGATTGAAAAATTCACATCACTGACACAGGATGTTGAGTTTTCTGATGAAGAGTCTTTCCGTGAGAAACTTAATACTCTCAAGGAAAGTTATTTCCCCAGAACTCAAACTTCTAGTGATGGGTTTATAGATGATGATGAAAGCGGCACCGCACAGGACATTGATACGACTGATGCGATGAAATCGTACATGTCGGCAATCAGTCGTAACAAGCAACGTGCCCAATAATTATTAATTAATGTAGAATAAAAAAGGAGAAACAAATGTTTCAAACAGAACATCTACAAGAAAAGTGGCAGCCAGTCCTAGAACACCCCGATCTTCCGAAGATTGAGGATTCTTATAAGCGGGCCGTTACCACTCTCATCCTTGAAAACCAAGAGAAAGCTCTCATGGAGGATCGTCAGATGCTCTCTGAGGTTGCTCCTGTTAATGCTATGTCGGGTGGACAGATGGATACATGGGACCCAATTTTGATCTCATTGGTCCGTCGTGCAATGCCTAACCTGATTGCGTATGACGTATGTGGCGTGCAGCCAATGACAGGTCCAACAGGACTTATCTTTGCGATGCGCTCCTCGTTCCTTTCGCAAGACGGCGCTGAGGCTCTGGTTGACGAAGCACTGCCTGGTGGAACAGGTAAATCGAACCAAAATGCTGCTGGTACAACTTCCGGCCCAGGCGATGTTGGTTCTACAGAGACTAACCCTGCTGTTCTCAATGACAGTCCTTCTGCTGGTACTTACACAAGTGCAACAGGTATGACGACTGCTCAGGCTGAGGCCTTGGGTGACAGCTCAACTAACGCTTTCGCACAGATGGCGTTCTCAATCGAAAAGTCCACAGTTACGGCAGTTTCCCGTGCCCTCAAAGCAGAGTACACGATGGAACTTGCTCAGGACTTGAAAGCCATTCACGGTCTTGACGCTGAGACAGAACTTGCTAATATTCTTAGTTCTGAAATTCTTGCTGAGATTAACCGTGAGGTCGTTCGTTCCCTGTATGTCACCGCTGTTAAGGGTGCTCAGGTTAATACGACTACTGCTGGTATCTTCGATCTGGACACCGACTCAAACGGTCGTTGGTCAGTTGAGAAGTTCAAAGGTCTAATGTTCGCTATTGAACGTGACGCCAACGCTGTTGGTCAACAGACTCGCCGGGGCAAGGGTAACATGCTGATTGTATCAGCTGATGTTGCTTCTGCTCTTAATATGGCGGGTGTGCTTGATTACACTCCGGCTCTTAACAACAACCTTAATGTAGATGACACTTCCACCACATTTGCTGGTGTTATGAATGGTCGCTTCAAGGTTTATGTTGATCCATATTCCGCTAACGTAGCTGCTTCTCAGTACTACATTTGTGGATACAAGGGCACATCGCCCTATGATGCTGGATTCTTCTACTGCCCATACGTTCCTCTCCAGATGGTTCGTGCGGTAGGTGAGAATTCCTTCCAGCCGAAAATCGGATTTAAGACCCGTTATGGTCTTGCTGCCAACCCATTTGCCGCTGCCGGTGCAGTCGCTGCGGGTGACTCAGTTAACTCCGATGCATCTCTTGATGCGAATACTAATGCGTGGTATCGTCGGGTTAAAGTTACTAACCTTATGTAATAACAAGAAAAGTAGTAGAGTAAACTTAGGGAGTGCTTCGGCACTCCCTTTTTTATATAAATAGAAAGACATGCAACATTTGGTTTCAATAGATGATTTAAGTGCCACGGAAATACAAAATCTATTCTATATTACAGACGGTTTTAAAAACCGTCATACTGAATATTACAGTAGAATTTTAGAAGACTCTAGTCATTTAAAAGGTAAAATTCTCGCCAATCTATTCTACGAACCATCAACTAGAACTTCTTCATCATTTGCAGCTGCCATGTATCGCCTTGGCGGTAATGTTATATCTATTAATGAGATTAACTATAGTAGCGTATCCAAGGGAGAAAATCTACAGGATACAATTCGCACCATAGGTTGTTATTGTGATATTATCGTGTTAAGATCACAAAATGAGTATGATGCAAAATTGGCTGCAGAAGTTAGTAAAGTTCCTATTATTAATGCTGGTGATGGCAAGGGGGAACATCCTACACAAACTCTACTCGATTTATATACTATTCATGAACATTTTGGTAGAATAAAGAACTTGACAATTACGTTTGTAGGTGATATAGTTAACGGCAGAACTGTACATTCTCTTTCTAAATTTTTAGAAAGAAAGTGCGTAATAAATTATTGTGAAACATATGATATTGATAAACTTCCAAAATCGGATATTTATTATTTGACTAGAGTGCAAAGAGAAAGAGGCAGTACGGGTTCGTATCAATTGACAAGGAAACATGTGAAAGAAATGCCAGATGATTGTATTGTAATGCATCCGTTCCCCAGAAACGAGGAAATACCAAAATGGTTTGATGCTGATCCTAGGGCTTATTATTTTAAACAGATAGAGAATGGTTTATATGTGAGAATGGCACTCCTTATGTCATATAAATAATAATATGGCAACCTCAACATCACCTCTAGCAAGACAGCCAGATAAGTTGGATTATGCAAGTCCAACACAGTTTCGTTTTGGTATACATCAGTTACCAAAAGTCGAATTTTTTGTTACGGCGGTAAATCTTCCTGGCATCTCTCTTGGTACTGCTACTTTAGCTACGCCATATAAAGATATTCCAATGCCAGGAGAAAAATTAGATTATGATAATTTAACACTTGATTTTTTGGTAGATGAATATCTTGAAAACTATATTAGTTTACATAATTGGTTAACAGGTCTAGGATTTCCAGAATCAGGTAAACAATTTGAAACCTTTAGAGACGTTACTTCGAATACTCCTGCCGAAAGAACAGGTACGAAACGGCCAAGTACAGTTAGCATTGCGACACCTGATAGATCAATGTATTCAGATGCCTTTATTATGGTTTTATCCAACAAAAATAATCCTATTTTACAAGTAACTTTTGAGGATATTTTTCCTGTTTCTTTGGGGGCTTTAGATTATACTCAAGGAGCAACAGATGTGGAATATATGTCAGTGTCAGCAGAGTTCGCTTATAAGATTTATACATTGGAAACCTTATAAATAAATCGAGCAGATGCGATAAACTTTAACAAATGATAAAACTTTAGTCTTTAGAGGACAATATAGACCTGAGAGTTTTTATCCTACTGCTCACCCAAAGGATATATTATGACACTTGACGAATTGAAAGAAGAAGCTAAAAAAGATTTGCCTATAACAGATCAAGAACATCTTGATCAGGAAGGATATAAAAATCAAGTATTAGCACCGAAATGGTTAGATTATAGAACTAGATATAAACTCTTACTAACAAAAAGTAAGGGTGAACATCAAAGGTTATACAGACAAAAATGGGAATATTATGGCGGTAAGGCAGATGCGAAGATTTATGTAGCAAAACCGTTTGACCTAAAGGTTCTTAAAACCGATCTTCATATGTACATCAATTCTGATGTAGAAATCATAGAATTATCAGACAAAATCAGTTATCTAGAAACTACCTTCGAATTTATAGAGGGCGTGCTGAAGTCTATTGATAGAAGAGGGTGGGATATAAAAAACGCACAAGATTGGAAGAAGTTTGAAGCTGGAATGATATAATGTACATACCGACACTTGATGAAAAGTTTTATGAAAAACCCATCAACCTTGACATAACAAATCGTTGTCCTTTGCAATGTCCTGCTTGTCTAAGACAGTGGTGGAGGTTTGATGAGATTCGTAAATCATATAAAGAAATGACAATTGACGAAATAATAAAAATTGCAAAAACATTCCCTCGCATATCATTTTGTGGACAACAATCCGATCCATTATGTCATCCTGACATATTAGATTTTATTTGGATAGCAGGTTCTATTGAGTTAGAAATTCATACCGCAACATCACATAAAAATAAAGAATTTTATAAAGAAGCATTTAATCGATCTAGTAAAAGAGTTACTTGGATTTTTGGACTAGATGGGCTTCCAGAAGACAGTTGCAAATATCGTGTTAATCAAGACGGCGTTCATCTTTTTGAAATGATGAAAATGGGTTCAAAAATGGGAGCGAATATTGTATGGCAATATATCGTATTCAAGTATAATCAGAATACTATCGAACAATCAAAACAAATGGCTAAGGATTATAATATGGAATTTAGATTATCAAAATCTTCTAGGTGGCAAGGAACAATGATACATCTGAAACCAGAGGAATTTTACTGTGCTTAAACCAAAATGCATAATAAAAAATGATGAGGGAAACATTGCATGTCTTGGACATTCTGCTGAAGGATACTTAACACCTTGTTGTTGGATAGATGCGTTTCCTTGGCATAGAGGAATTTCACAAGCAATATTTTATCAAGAAAAATTCTTAATAAGTAATAATGAGAGTATAAAGGATATAACACAATCGAAAGAGTGGATTGATTTTTATACAATATTACAAAAGGAACCAGACAAAGCACCACCTGTCTGCTATAAGATGTGTAGCGATAACAGCGTTATTGAAACTTACGGAAAATAATAATGGATGTTGAAGAATATATTGGCTATTATAAAAATGTCGTGCCTGGCGCATTATGTAAAACTATAATGAATTGTGATTATAATTTTCAACCATCAACATATGCAAATAATAAAGGTAAACTTACCAGTAGTGATGAACGTGTACGAATGGATGAATGTTGGGTAGGTAAAGATGATGCATACTATGAAGATATCAAGGAAGCCTTTGAACGAGTTATTAAAAAGTATTCAAATAAATTTCCTCTATTCAGTGTTCAACATACCACAGACTTTCGCATAAATCGATATCCTGTTGGTGGTTTTATGTCTAGCCATGTGGACAACATACACCACAGTCATGGCCAACAATATGGGTATCCACAAGTCTCTGCTCTTCTTTATCTAAACGATAATTATGAGGGTGGAGAATTTTATGTAGCGGGTAAAAGGGTTATTCCGCCGCAGGGGTCTGCTATTATTTTTCCCTCAAATTTTATGTTTCCCCATGAGGCAAAGGTTGTCACAAAGGGAATAAGATGGAGCATAGTAACATGGTTGATGTGAGTAGAACAAAATTATTTCCAACATTAATTTATTCTTATAAATCTGAAATTACAACAGAACAAAATGTATTAATGTTAGACACAATAGTAGGTAACTTGAGAGGTAATTACAAGGATATTATTAGCGGTAAGGATGTTCCTTTTGGCTTATTTCAAGGAAGAGATGATCTTCAAACCTTGTCAGCTTTCAAACCTCTTGTTGATTTTGCAAAACATCTTTGCGGGGGAATATTAAACGAGGAGGGTTATGAAAATCAGGAAGTAGAAATTACACAGATGTGGGCAAACAAACAAGTAGATGGAAGTGTACATCCCCCACACACTCATGCTAATAGTATTCTGTCTGGAGTGCATTATCTAAAATCAACTGATAAGACGAGCGGTACTCAATTCTTTGATCCAAGAGCACAAGCAAAGGTTATGATACCAAGGAGAGCTAATCAAAATATGTCAAATAGTCATATGTATCAAATTAATTCAGAAACCGGCCATGGAGTAATTTTTCCTTCTTGGTTGCAACATTGGGTTCCTAGTAATACAGATGAACGCATTACCATATCATGGAATGTAATTGTCCGAGGTGAATACGGCGAACCTCAAACTTTGCAAAATGCTCGTATCTAAAAAAAATGAAGTATACTTAGTTCTGTCGGATTTAGACCCGTCTACTTCACAAGAACTAGCAGAGTTTTTTACCTTTGAAGTGCCTGGTGCGAAGTTTATGCCCATGTATCGCAATCGAATGTGGGACGGTAAGATACGATTATTCAGTCCAGGCTCTGGGGAGATTTATGTAGGATTGCTTCCTTATATTAAGAAATTTTGCGACAATAACAAAATTTCATATATACTAGAAGAAGGAGTAGAAGATGGTAGGAGAATCGATGCACAAGTCGTTAGAGGCTTTATCAGGAGTATCAAACCAAAATCAAAAGGAAAGTCTCTCAAAATACGGGACTATCAAATTGATGCAGTACGGCATGCTATTGCCGGGAATCGGGCTTTGCTTGTTAGCCCTACTGCTTCTGGTAAGTCTTTAATAATATATTCTCTTGTTCGTTATTACCAAATGGCGGGACACAAGACTTTAATTCTTGTTCCTACTACATCTTTGGTAGAACAAATGTATTCTGATTTTCAGGATTATGGTTGGAGCCCCGGCACTTATTGTCAAAAGATTTATCAAGGTCATGATAGTAAAGTAACTAAGGATGTGGTTATATCTACATGGCAGTCTATCTACAAGATGCCGAAGAAATATTTTGAGCAGTTTGGTTGTGTGATTGGAGATGAAGCTCACCTCTTTAAGGCAAAGTCTCTTACTGGTATTATGACCAAGTTACACCAATGTAAGTATAGGTTTGGTCTTACTGGGACGCTAGACGGTACACAGACGCATCAACTTGTATTGGAGGGTCTATTTGGTCCTGTAGAAAAAGTAGTAACCACCAAAGAGTTGATGGATAAAAAGACTCTTGCAAATTTAAAAATAAAATGTATTGTATTGAAACATCCCTCTATAAAAGAAAGAATGACCTATGCAGAAGAAATACAATATCTTGTGGCAAATGAGAAAAGAAATAGGTTTATTAGTGATTTGTTATTATATCTTGATGGCAATACTTTATGTTTATTCCAGTTGGTAGAAAAACACGGGAAAATACTAGAAGAGAATGTTAGAAAGAGTATTGAACTTGGCACATTTGATGATAGATTAAGACAGGTATTTTTTGTTTATGGGGGAGTAGATAGTTTGGAACGAGAGAGAATAAGAGAAATTGTTGAAAAGGAAAGAAATGCCATCATAATTGCGTCTTATGGTACTTTTAGTACTGGTATTAATATTCGTAATCTTCATAACATCGTGCTCGCTTCACCCTCAAAGTCTAAAATTAGAGTCTTGCAATCAATTGGTCGAGGCTTGCGTCGTAGTGAGAATAAAGCTGGAATTTTAGTTTTTGATATTGCTGATGATATATCTTATAGAGAAAGACAAAATTTCACTCTCACTCACTTTACAGAACGACTAAATATTTACAATGAAGAACAGTTCAATTACGAAATTAGCAAGGTAAGCTTAAAATGACAGAAACTAGTCCTTATACTTACAAAATTGTCAAATTGATAAATGGTGAAGATATCATTTGTACAATTGCTAATAATGATGAAGTAGAGGATCGATATCATCGAGTACTTTATCCATTAAAAATGCAAATAGTACCGAAGATGGTGGATGGTGGTATTGCTGAATCTTTGAATTTAAGCCATTGGGTACATCCATACAGTGAAGCAAATTCTTTTGACATTCCAATTGGCAGTGTTATTTTGGTAACTGATGTAGGTCCAGGCCTATCAAGATATTATGAATATGTGTTAAGAAAAATTAATGAAGATGATAGCGTTCAATTAACTACCGAAGAAGAAATTTATGATGAATTGTTAGAAGAATTAGATACAGAGTCAGAATCAATACATTAAAAACCGACATATCTATTATACATGTTTTTTTTGTTTTGTCAAGTTCCTTGACATTTATTCTTACATGAGGTATTATATATGAATTAGTAATTATAAGGAGTACCGATGGCAAAGGCGAAAAGAATACATTATGTTGACAATAAAAAATTGTTACAAGCTATGATTGAGTGGAAAGAACTTTGCGTTCTCGCAGAAAAAGAAGGAAAAGTTCAACCACCTGTTACTAACTACATTGGTGAATGCTTTTTAAAAATAGCAACACACCTATCGTATAGACCAAACTTTATTAACTATACTTACAGAGATGAGATGATATCTGATGGGATCGAGAACTGTCTTCAATATGTTGCAAACTTCAATGCGGAGAAATCGAAGAACCCTTTTGCATACTTCACCCAAATCATCTACTACGCCTTCATCCGAAGAATCCAAAAAGAAAAAAAACAAACCCACGTTAAAAACAAAATGATTGAAAAAAATCATTATGAAACATTTACTACGATGACTGGTGATGATACAGTTTATAATGTGCGAGGGTTTGACCCTAATTTGATGTTACCAGATGAAGATGTGTATAAACCAAAAAAATCTATAGTAGACAAAAAGAATGGATTAGAGAATTTTATGGAGACGAAGGATTGAAATTAGCTATCATAACCGATACACATTTTGGTGCTCGAAACGATAATCAAAATTTCAATAACTATTTCTATAAATTTTATGACAACATATTTTTTCCCACTTTAGAAGAAAAGGGAATAGATACCTGTATTCATATGGGCGATGTTATGGATCGTCGTAAATTTATCAGTTATAAAATTGCTCACGATTTTAGAACTAAATTCCTTTCCGAATTTCAGAAGAGGAAAATAAATTTACACTTGCTTGTGGGTAATCATGACACCTATTACAAGAATACAAGTGAGGTGAATTCTTTAGAGGAACTAATAAAATATCCTAGAATTAAAGTGTATAAAGACCCTGCTGTTGTAAAATTTGATGATCTGCCTATTTTGTTTGTGCCGTGGATTAATTCAAATAATTACGATGTTACTTTAAAAAACCTTAAAGAAGCTAGATCAGATATTATAATGGGACATCTGGAGATCAACGGATTTGAAATGCATAGAGGACAAATTGCTCAAGGTTCATACGATAAGGAATTGTTTCGTAGATTTGATACTGTCTTTAGTGGTCATTATCATCATAAATCTGATGACGGCCAAATTTATTATTTGGGAACACCGTATGAGATTATGTGGAATGATTATGATGATCCGAAGGGGTTTCATATTTTTGATACGGAGACAAGAGAACTAGAGCGTATTGTTAATCCATATAAAATGTTTAAAAAGATATTTTATGATGATACTACGGTTGATTATACCAATGAAGATGTGAGTCAATACAAAGAGTGCTATGTAAAATTGATAGTGGTAAATAAAAAAGACCTTTATGGGTTTGATCAATTTACGGATAGACTTTTGAAAGTTGATGCTTACGAAGTCAAGATTATTGAGGATTTCTCTGACCTAGATGCAAGCAATGTATCTGATGATATTGTTGAAAATACCGAGGATACCTTAACTCTTCTGGATAGATATGTTGATGAGTTGAATGTAACTCTTGATAAAAGTCGGTTAAAGAATACTATGAGAGTGTTATATAACGAAGCTCAGGATTTAGAACTTTGAAGATTTTAATTATGGGATTGCCGGACTCTGGTAAAACTACATTAGGTGAAAAATTATCAAAAAAGTTTAATATACCTTTTTGGGATGCTGATATTGTAAGAGAGATATATAATGATTGGGATTTCTCTAGTCGAGGTAGAGAAAGACAGTCATTGCGTATGCGATATTTAGCAGAGATTGATCCTATATCTATTTCTGCATTTATAGCACCGCACCCATGTTATATATTAAACTTTTTTCCTGATAAAGTAATTTGGATGGATACAGTAAAGGATTGTAAATATGAAGATACTAATGAACTTTTTACTCCACCAAGAAAATTTGATGTTAGGATTGAAAAATTAGGAAATGATGATGAGGCTTTTAATTTAGTGAGGAATTGTTTTGATAATTTTTAAGTATGTTCGATGGAAGAATTTTCTCTCTACTGGCAATAACTTCATAGAAATAGAATTAGACAGAAACTCTACAACTCTCATTATAGGAGAGAATGGAGCAGGCAAGTCTACTGTTCTTGATGCTTTATGTTTTGGTTTATTCGGTAAGCCTTTTCGGGGTATCAATAAACCACAACTACTCAATTCTGTCAATAATAGTAATTGTGTTGTCGAGGTTGAGTTTGAAATTGGTTCCAAGAAGTTAAAGGTAATTCGGGGAATTAAACCAAACATCTTTGAAATATACATCAATGGTAAAATGTATAATCAGGATGCAAATGCAAGAGATTATCAGAAGTATCTTGAGCAGCAAATTCTGAAACTGAATTGGCGAAGTTTTACACAAGTAGTGATTTTAGGATCATCCACATTCATTCCATTTATGCAGTTGAAAGCTCGGCACCGTAGAGAAGTGGTTGAGGAGATTCTGGACATTCAGATTTTTTCATTAATGAATATGATTCTCAAACAAAATCTAAAAGCAATAGGAGATCAGATTAGGGATGTTGACTATAATTACGAGATAACCAGTGAAAAGGTTGAGTTACAGGAAAATTATATTGACGAGATAAAAAGAAATAAGGATAAGCTGATAGCAGAAAAAACTGCTCTTATTGGTGGTAATGAGGAAGAAGTATTCAAGATGAAAATGGATATTGATTTTCATCAAATAAACAATAAGGAACTGTTGTGTCAAATCAGGGACACCGACGAAGTAGATGCAAAGCAGAATAAGTTAAAAGATATACGAAGTACTTTGATTGAGAAGAGGAATAGTAATTCCCGCATGGTAGAATTTTTTGAGAAAGAAGATGATTGTCCCACATGCGAACAGCACATAGATGAAAAATTCAAGAAAGACATGATCAGCACAAAGCAGAAAGAGGTAGACAAATTTGCTTCTGCATTGACAGAACTAGAACAAACTCTGAATGAAATTTTTAACAGAAGGGGTGATATAAATGCTATCGCAGATAAAATACGAGAAAATGAAGTATACCTTGCAAAAGAAAATAGTTCTATTACTCAACTAGAAAAGTTTAATGCAACACTAAAATCTGAAATAGAACAATTACAATCCAGTGATGTGGTAAAATCTGATTTTGATAGATTAGAGGAACTTAAAGGTCAATTGGTTGGTATAGAAGAGGAAAAGGGAAAATTAAAAGAAGAGGTTGTATATTACGAGGCTATAAGAAGTATGCTTCAAGATACTGGCATCAAGACCAAGATAATCAAACAGTATCTTCCTATCATGAATAAGTTGATCAACACCTATCTTACTTCTATGGAGTTCTATGTTAATTTTACATTGAATGAGAGTTTCGAGGAAACTATTAAGTCTCGATATCGTGATGAGTTTACTTATGATTCGTTTAGTGAAGGGGAGAAGTTGCGTATCGATCTTGCACTTCTTTTTACATGGAGAGCGATTGCCAAAATGAAGAATAGCACAAACACAAATCTATTGATGTTAGATGAGATTTTTGACAGCTCTCTAGACAGTACAGGGACAGATGAGTTTCTAAAGATTCTACATACTCTCGATGGAGAAAATGTGTTTGTTATCAGTCACAAACAGGATGTTCTCGTAGATAAGTTTAACAGTACAATTAAGTTCGAAAAGATGAAAAATTTTAGCCATGTTGTCGAATAAAAAATATTCAGTAATTTATGCAGACCCGCCGTGGTATTTCAAAAATTACAGTAGTAAAGGCGAAGGACGCAATCCTAAACAACATTATGAGTGTATGTCTATAGATGATATTTGTAATTTGGATATTGATGAAATTACTGAAAGAGATTGTGTTCTTCTTATGTGGGTCGTTGATCCGCTTCTGCAAGAAGCTTTCAGAGTTATTGAAGCATGGGGCTTCACATATAAAACGGTAGGATTTACATGGTCAAAAACAAATCAAAAATCATTAGGGTTTTCAACTGGTCTAGGATATTGGACTCGATCCAATCCAGAGATGTGTCTTCTTGCGACAAAAGGAAAACCAAAGAGATTATCGAAATCAGTAAAGCAGCTTGTCATTTCTCCTAGAAGAGAACATAGCAGAAAACCTGATGAGATGTACACATATATTGAACAATTATTAGACGGTCCATACATAGAGCTCTTTGCAAGAAATACAAGAGAAGGATGGGACAGTTGGGGAAATGAGGTAGCTTAACATGGCAACATATATTTTACTTAAAAATGATAACCCTATTTTAAGGGTGCCTTTATCTGGTCTAAGTGAAGATTTAGATAGAGGAACACTGACAGAAAATCTTGTTGAGACAATGCGAGATTATAAAGGCATTGGGCTGTCAGCAAGTCAGTGCGGCGTGATGGAACGTGTATTTGTGATGTATTCTGATGTTAAGGAGCGGAAGATCATTGCGTGCTACAATCCTCAAATTTTAGAGTATTCGGAAGATATCGTTGAGATGGATGAGGGTTGTTT
>VTLG01000104.1_pt1 | contig 27139 bp, 19 predicted proteins | sample 4694571 | NCBI WGS metagenome assembly VTLG01 (sample SAMN12604809, study PRJNA352737) | marine metagenome | biome: ENVO:00000447; feature: ENVO:00000209|ENVO:00000569|ENVO:01000036; material: ENVO:00002151; isolation source: viral sequences binned using virsorter ...
AACAGTCTGTGCAGCGGTGGCTGTTTGAGTTTCTGTGGTGGTCGCTGCAGTCGCTAATGATGCTTTGATCAGATCGGTAAAAGTAACCGCTGTAGTACCGGGGGAAAAAGAGCCGGTGAAAGACGCTGAGTAGACGCTTGTTGGGAAAAATACCAACTGACCACTCACCACATCTTCAGCATCATTCCAGTCCGTTGCTCTGGTCCATGCGCCAGCCGCCGCATCGTAAATACCGTTCTCTGTGCTGTCAGTCTGTGCGGCGACAAGCACACGATCTCCTGCTACGACAGACACTGACTCAAGAGTCTGTTCACCTGACAGTGTTATGTTGTCTGTAGTAGCTACCACGCACGGTGCTTTAACCGCTTCTTCGGGTGCCGTACCAAGTCTGCTTGAATATGAATTAGCCATTACTTGTTCCTGTCTGGTCCTTCAACCAGTGCTTGATAGACATTCAATGGGGTAATATCACCCTCATTACCTTTATTGTACGAATCCACAAAATCTGCAACTTTTGTCACCTGACCAGACCCAGGTATTGGCACAAATGTTGACACCACCTTGGTCACATCTGATGCGGTTTTCAGAGCAGACTGATCACCGCTGACAAATGATTCGACCTCACTGAACAGCTTTGTTGGACTTTCCTGTGCGCCAGCCAGAACCGTCTTAGGTGTGAACCCTGAGTAGGCAAAACTGACCACATCACGAACAATGGGTAGTGTGCCGGACAGGAATACCGCATATCTGGTTGCAATATATTTTGCCCATGACTCATCGCTGTCATCGTCGGGGAAATCCATGACCAACATCGAGGACAGTACGCCGACTATCAACGGCATTGTGACTATAGTATTGAACCCTGCCGGTGATGCTTCACTGAACCCTTTAGTCTCTCGATACATGCGTTGGTAGTATGCGTTAAACCACGATCCGAACAAGGTCATGGTTCGTGCAAACTCTGTACTGTTACTGCTGAACGCACCACCTAGATGAATATCTGCTCCCGATCCAACCGACTCACTGACTGCTATATCTGCATCTGAAACTGCTCGTCGCTGATCACCATGATCATTCATACCTGCTTCATATTTAGCCAACCATGTTGGGAATGCGATCATGGCATCCACAAAAGTTTGAGGTGCGAAGCCGATATTGGCAAACCGCTGCCACTGGGTAGCAAACTTTCCAGCGACTGACAATTGTTTCAAATACTCAGCAGCTTCACGGTTGACTAACGATGTTCTGTTACGCATGAAAGCTGACTTTTCAAGTATCGAATCTTTAGCAGCACCACCGTCAAACATAATGGTCATTGCTGCGTTCGACAGATTGACAGGTCCAACTTCAGAGGCTGCAATCGGTAGTGCACTAGTCTGCTGCACAATGTTTTTGATGCTCAACACAAGGTGCCGGTATGTCGCGGCCCTACGAAGAAGTCTAAAACTTGCCGCCAAACCTGGGTAAGTCTCACGAGCCTTCTGGTTACGAGTCAGTTGGTCCAACTGTTCAATCAGTGCGCGATGAAATGGTACTCCATGCTTTCTTTGGATAGATTCTTGAACATCCTTGGCATTGATTATTCGTCTGATCTTCTGACTGTTTTCAGAGAACGCAATGAAGTGAACAGATTCTTCAAGTGAACGAGTAATATTATTGCGATCCAACAGAACAGGACGACCACCACTACCAACCCTCTCACGAAGGCTTCCTGCTTTGCTTGGGACAATATTTGCATATTGATCACCTTGCTTCTGCTCGTTAGCCAGTTCAATTTCCAACGAGTTGTAGTACAACCTCATGTGACCACCACTCATCGCAATGCCATTCACCTCGAAAGGTGTAGCATCCAACTTCTCAGGTGACACTCCATATCGCTTGACAGATGCTGACGACAGATCGGGCCATAGAGACTCGTTTACATTCCACACTGCATTGACCATTTCCAATTGCTCATTGGACAGATTGGTTAGCAGTCGTTCGACATCACCGTCTGTCAACCCATGACCTTCACGGATCGCTTCACGGCTTGATTCAGTACCCCAGTACAATGCCAACATGAACAATTCTTCATAGTTCATTGAAACTTTGTTACCGGCTTCAGTAATGATTGTCGATTCTTTTCGCTTAGACAGTCCTATGCGATGGATATCGTTAAGTTCAGCTTGAAATTTATCGTATATTCGATCAGTTAAATCTAGTTTGTCATTAGTAGAGTCTTCGACCAGTCGATAGATCAATCTGTTAGCCACACCCTCACTCTGCTTATCAAACCCGTCTAGCTTTCGGATCAGATTACGAAGTGACGGCAACTTGTTAACCAAGAATTTGACTTGATCCCACGCTGGTGCCTTGCGACCCACTCGTTCTGGATCGACAACATCTCTACCACCATTTGCGTTGATACTTGCTTTGAGTTCACTACGTTCGGCAGCAACTTCACTGTTTTGAAGTTTGGATATTTGACCACCGACAAATCGTAGGTGGCGTAACATCTCATAGAGTCCACGCAGATCACTGGCAGTCAGATCGTCAAACGAAGGCAGGTTGAAACTGCCCATCTCACCTCTAGCCCGTGCTTCCATTGCCAATACTAAATTAGGGTCCATCAAATGCATCTCGACTTCACCCTTGACGACCATGTCGTTGAACCATGACAGTATGCCGTTGAGTGCTGCACGTTGACGATCAGGGTTTGTTCCCATGTCATACGCATTTGATAGTGCTTTCAGGTTGGCAATGAACTCATCATCTACTGAATTGGTGTTGTACTTGCGCTTTTGAACACCTTTAACATACCGTCGTTGACGTTCCATCGCCTTACGGGCTTCCAGTGCCTCACGGTAAAGGTAATGGTTTTCCAGTTGTGCGACCTTGGCATCATAGGCTTCATCACCTTTCGCATTGACAGCCCGTTGTGCTGCGCGAATTTCAGCCCTGTAGTATTTATTGGGTTTGATCTGTTTGTAGGTCATGGAGGAGATAATGTTTTTCGCCTCAACCTTCAAACTTTCTCGATTGATCTTCCGCTTTTGCTTGGGTTTGAGCGCCTCCAACTCAGCTATCAACACTCGTGCTGCAGTATCACTGTGTAATGCTTCCAGAACTTCTGCCTCAAGCGTACCGTCATTAATAATGTCACCGTACATTTCAATCATACGGGCTTGTGCAGCTTCCTCGGCGGCTTTCTTTATGAGAGGCATTTCTACAATGTCCTCGACCATCTCAGCCACCGTGTCATATCCGTAATACTCAGCGTACTCAGCCGGATCAACACCACCCTCTTTCTTCGCTTTGCCGATCAATCGACCTGGGAGTTTAGTCACACCATCCAGTGCCGCCATTAATAGGTCGTAGTCGAAAGGTGCTTTATTCAGATCGGCAAACAACTGATAACGTGGTTCGTTGCTCAGTCGTTCTGTTTCTTCCTCGATCAGTGGTTTTTTCTCATCTTTCCATTCTTTAGTTTTACGGGCTGTGAGTTCTTCCATCAGCTTCTGGTCAACCGTTTCGGTTGTACGATTCTTCCGCTGCTCAATCAGCTTTTGGTAGTTCTCCCACTGTTCTTCGGTCATGTCGGACTGCTCAATGCTAGTGAACAGTCCTTCAAATGCTGGTGTGCTTGAAGCCTCAAGTATCTCAGCTTCAGTTGCCAGCATTCTGTCAAAAATGGTTCTTATATCATCGTCCAATTCAACATTAAGTTGAGTTATGTACGTGTATATTTTCATCAACCATGATCGGAACGCTGAAAAGGCATCTCTTAGTTCGACCGATGGTGCTTTGCCTTCACGCAGATAAGCCTCGAATGCACGGGCAAACTTCTCGTGCATCTCCACCCCTTCAGGTGTGGCGGCTGTAATCTCATCAAGTGATGAGGCACCTAGCCAATTGAGTATTGCCTCATGGTTTGACGTAGTACCAAACTCAGCAGCGAACTGCTTCTCGACTTCCATGAACAGGTGGGCTGTTTCATGCAAAAAGGTGGATAGATCAGACGACTTACTTAACCTGATGATCCGCTCACCGTCGAGCATTTGAATCTCACCACGATCCTCTGTAGGTGTAGGTACATCGTCTTGGAACAATGTCTGTCGTTCGGCAAACTTGGCTTTCACATCCTCGGTAATATCGATGACCCACTTTCCGTCTGGGACCATCTCAGCTATCACCGATCGTGCTGCAGTCTCAGTGGTCTGCGGCGAAAAGCCTGGCACGAGACGACCCTGATCGTTTTCATCCACCACACGCCACAGTTGTGTTTCTTCATCAAACTTAGGCGTGTATTCCTTGTAAGGTGGCATCGGACTACCATCGTACTGAACATGACGAGGTGTCTGACCTGTCAGCTTTTTAACCATTGATGGCATTTTCTTGTCGTACTGTGCTGCGTATGAATACCCAGGTGACCAAGTGCCTTGGACAGTTGCATTGTCGCTCCATGCAAGCTGCTCATACCCACCGTTGATAGCTTCACGGATCGCATACTTTAGTCCCAGATTGACCCAAGCATTTCCTTTGTAGGGCTGGTTAACCTCACCATGCAGTTCTGCCTGTCGCCTATCGATAAGGTTATCGCGCTTATCTGACAGTTCGATTAGTTCGTCAAACGATGACCGATCTTCCTCCGTCAGCGGTCTCGTTGGTTCCGCCATTCGGTCACGGACTTGCGTGGGAAACCACCCTGGAAAGCGAAACGCCAGAGATTCAGAAGTAGTCTCACTGCTAGTGTCACCGAGTTCAGCAAAAACTGCATCTACGAAATCAAGCTCTGGTATTTCGCCTATGGCAGTCAGTGGTCGCCTGTAAATACGCCCAAGCAGTCTACGAATATTAGACTCGACTGACTCAAGTTCATCTATGAGAACTTCCAGCGACTCGCCGGTCTGGTAACCAACGCCCTTACGCGCCTGACTATCCCAGTCGGATTGAATTTCTTCTAGCCGTAGTTCTCTGACGTTACCCTCTTGTCTGTCAGTCATGCGATTAAAGGCGACTACATTACGGTCGGGAAAATGCTCCGTGTGATAAAAATCACCCTCAATGTCAGGCATGATCAGCTTTTGTTCGCGGTAATTTGAACTTTCACCCTCGGCAACCCACTCACCATACCGTGTGCCACCTATTGGTTCGACATTAATCGGATCACCTACCACCACACCCATTTCCGCTGCATAGTCTGCTGCCATCGCCTGTGCGTCAGGCAAATTGTAAGGGGGATCAGCAAGATCAACTGTAGTGTCATCTATGTTAACGGCGTAACCAATGTCATCGTTACCGGTAATGGTTACAACGGAATCAGTATTCTGCGATTGGTACGTCATCACCGGACTTTCCATGTACGATTCTTCAGCCCGTTTTTCAGCGTTAGTTTCGTAATCTTCACGGGCTTCTGGCGCAATAGCCCTCAATCCGACACGCTCAATCACACCATCCCAGTCCTTGTTAGCGATCAGGTCTTTAAGTGTGGGGTCGAAATCTTCATTCTGTCGGGTGGTGGTTGTCGAATCGAATCGGTTTAGCAGCACCAAACCTTCATCGTCTTTGGGGACTCTGGGTGAATTTATAATTCTGTTTATTCGGTCTTGTGCTTCTTCGCGACTACGAACTATCGGTTTTGTTTGGTTTTCGACTACTGTGTTGTCTGACACCCAGCGCGGTGTAATTTGAAAATTACCTTGAGGAGTCTCAACAATGTCAAACTTTACAGCCTCTGGCCCTAGAGGTTCGTCAATCGTTTCTTCTATCGTTTCTTTCAGTCTGTCTTGAAACACATCGTCTTCGATGTTCTCTTTTACCCAGGTTTTGAAAAATTCAGACTGAGTCTCTGGGTCGTTGTCGTAGACATACATATCGTCTTCGATGATATGTTCATAGTTCTGACGACCAGTTTCAGCCGTGCCCTCATCGTACCGAATGACTTCATACGCAGGTTCGTCGGGAATTGGGTCACCATCGGCCATCACTTCTTCTACTTTGATGCCGTTAGCCTGAATAAACTCAACAACTACATCACGAGGAAACTTGTAACTAGGATCGGCTGTTAAAAATTCTTCTAGCCCCAACCATTTAAGTTCTTCAACCTTGACACCGGTTCCCTTTCGTAACTTTTGCCAAATCACTTTGCCTCTGGCTGTACCGCCTTCCTTCTTCCACTCAGGAAGATTCATATCCAAAACAGCTTGTTCTACCGCCGAGTAAAAACCTTGTTCGTTTCGTTGGGCATCCTGACTGAGTACCTGTGGACCTTTCGGAGTGTTCCTCGTTATGTCACTGGTGATGTTGTCGATTGGGCCTTCAGGTTGGCTATCAACTGCTCCGTCGAGTTCACCTTCGGTATCTCTTCCAGTATCAGGTCCAGCTTCTCCATATAGCTGGGCACTATCAGGTTGTCCTGTATCAGCAGTGCCTTGTGCACTGAGAAATGCCCGTGAACCCTCGATAGGTTGTCCGACATTATCGTCGAGTTTAGTTTCGCTATTTGCCATGCTTCCATCGTCGTAGGCTCGATTAAGTCGGTCATAAATATCCTCATTATTGGCTATATTTTCGGCAATCCGATTAACTAACTCGGTTGGATTAGAAGCGTTATTGCCCATTTTTTCATGGGCGATAAACAGAGCAGCCAACCTCTGGTTTTCCGTTATGAAGCTTGGACTGTGATCCATGTGTGCAAAGTGAGTAACTTCATGAATCATAGTTGAATACATGACTTGCGCTCTGAATAACGGTCCCATGCCGTCCATTGTTGTGATACCAGGATTTATAGCCATGCCTCTGAACGGTACAGGGAAGTGCACACCATACAATCGGTCGAATGTCACACCTACAGGAACGCCATCAATGTCTGAGTATTGCCGTCCTCCAAACTCGTATGCAAGGTTTCTGACATCTCTAAATATGTCGCCCATATCAAATAGGTATTTATTTACACGCTCGAAACCGAACTCGCGCCTTAGTACGTCTGTTACATTCTCACCATCCAGTGTAGCGTTGGCATGGATAAAGGGTTTTTCTGAATCGACCATACTCTGGTCGATCTTGAACTCAGACATATCAGGTTTGAATTCCTGAAGTTCCTTACGGTCTATTTCTGGGACATGTTCACCGTCTACAGTCATCCGACCGTCTTCAATTACAATCTCCCCTCCTGCGTTGACCCTGAACATCGATGTGTCTGTTTTACGTGGAGGTGTCAAATCTTGGCGTGAAATATCGCCATCCTCCGTCAACACTTCAAGGTTGCCGTATGACTGAATACTGTCGCCTATTGTTGATAGGTAATGTCTTTGTGAAATATACGAATAAAGTCTGTCAACATCTTTTTGGGCTGTAACTGTAAAACTCTGCCTGTTGGGTGCGATTGGATACCCTGGCTTACCAGCTTTGATTGTTGGTTCGATATTGAAATAAAACTTATACGGAACAGTACTTTGCTCAAAAGGATTGGTGCCGAATCTCAGCTTATTCTCAAATTGAAATATGCCATTAGAGAGAATGGTCGAATTCCTATCACTATAACGAAATGACTGTTCATCCTTACTGACAATGACTCTGACATTGCCCCAATTGAATTTCACATTGGCGTATGTTGTGTAGTCATCTTTGGGAAAATTTATACCGTTATCTATGATTTTACCGTTGTGAATCGTTTCAACGTCTTCAAACAACGGGCTTTCATTCAACAACTCTTGTACCGCCCAAGAGGAAGGGAACAAGATGGGTTTTGATTCACCTGTATCTCTGTCTGTGTAGTTTTCAGGTACTTTGATCTTGACAGTGGTGCCGTTCGGTAGGTCAACATCTCGATCAATAATCAACTCCAGTGGTGTTCCTCCTACGGAGGATTCCATTATGTCTTTACCGGTGCTATTCAATCGGGTTCGCACACCGTCGCGCACAGTGTCAAGTTCTATTGTTTCGTTGCCGTATAGAAACAATATTTTAGCGATACCAAAACCACCAGATGCTCTGTCACCAGTCCCCTTGTCAGTACCAGCAATGGTCAGGAACGCATCAGTTACAATATCTGGCGTCATTCCTACCCCATTGTCTATTACTTCGATTTCGTTCGTCAGTATGGAAGTGTTGATAATGACCTTACGGCCACTCTGCAGCCATCTTGCCTCCGCTTCGCGCCCAGGTGGCAGAATCCGCACGGCATCGCCCGGCCTGATGATTTCTTTGGGACGGCCTTCCACTTCTTTTACACCATCGAATGCGTTCTGAAATAATTCCTTGACAGTTACTAGGGGTATTTCCGCCGCATTCTCGTACAGCTGATCACCTAATAGCTCAACCAGCCGTCGTACATTTACACCCCCTCTGGCCTCTTGTGTTTCACTGAGCGGTTCATTGCTGCCAGGTCGCTGCCACCACCGATCCTTTTGACTTAATGCCTGTGGGAACTTCTGATCGCGTTCGGCTTTCAGTTGGTCAAGGTATCCTTGGGCGTCACCACCCATTGCCTCAATGGCTTTCAGATCGCCACCCGATAGTGCTTTGCCGAATTTCTTCGCGCATTCTTTGAGACTAGGCATTAATTTGTTCCAGTTTCTTAGTCACTTATGTGGCTCCGTAGAAAAATCCAAAAAATATCCAGAGCGCTACCACGGACATTAAAAAGATGCTCAGCATGATGCTAAAAATTTGGCCAATTTCCTTCCAGAATTTTATGCGTTTTTTACGCCTTGCCTTAATTCGCGCAACTTCTTTAGCAGCATTTTCTTCAGCCTCACGCATCCGGGCTTTGATTGACTTATAGAGGTCTCCTTGACCCTGAATGAGGCACACGTCATGCAACATTCGGTCCATATTTTCGACTTGACGCTTAACACTTTCGAGCCTTAAAGCCTCCTGATACGACATTTTGCCATCAGCTTGAACTTTTTCGGCTTCTTTTGCCGCCATTGCCGCTTCAGACCAACTGCCCAAAATGCTGCCAAGATCACGACCATGCCCGTGAGCATCGCGAAGCGACTGGATACCCTCATTTACGGCTTTGAGCGCGGCAAACGCGGCTGTTAACTCAGCAATCATTAGTCAAACGTCTGGACTGTGGTGGGCACGCGCTGAGGAATGCAATAAGCCGTGACATTCCCTTTATGCCTCAAGTACGAAAAGTGTCGGGCCTTATCGAAGCTGCCCGTAGAGATCCAGTGGGCAAATTGATTGCACCGCTTTACATCACGAAAAAATATAGCGTTATCAGCGAGTGGTTCACCGTTCACTATTACCACCAATATGAAGGCCAGCATCACTAGACTTTTATATCGATGGTGGACATCGACCGGCTAATGTCGGTAATCGTAAGTTGGTTTGCCCTCATCGAATAGAGTTGAGTCTCAGCAACTTCAGTCACCCGTTTAACCGGAGCGCCATCAGACGCCATGACCAACTCTTGCATCTGACGATTAGCCACCCGCCTCCACGCAATTGCTGGAGGGTTAGCAGGGGTCTGGTCGATGCTGGAAATAGCCATTTTAAGTCACAAGTTTTACCGCTATGTTCATGAGGCCATGCACCTCACCAAACTTTCAATCACATTAATCCGCTTGTCCAACTGACGTTTTGCAATTTCCGTTTCAGTCTGACCGTCAGCAATACGGTTCCATGCCCCAGGAGTATCTGGTCTCACTCCTGGCTCTGAATAAGCGAGAGTTACTTTAGGAAGCTGGACTAACTCTCCGTCCTTATATATGCCGACTTTGTCTACCCGAACAACTGTTTCGATGTCACCGTCTTGTGGTTGACGCCCTAAAGCCTCCATAGAATCTGGATCAAACGTAGGCTCGTAAATTCCGTAGTCCCCATCGAAAATCCTTGTGCTGCCTAGTTGATATTCAAAGGTATATCCTTCAGTTTCCAGCTGATCTAAAACGGCTTCTCCTTCAGCTATCAGGTCTGAATTATTGTCACTCATACCTCTTACGGTCATGCTGTAAGCCGCGTTGATTCGGTCTACTGGCGTTGTAGCCTCTGATAATCTTTGGCGAAGTTTTCCAGCAATCTTTTGCTGTTGTTCTGAAAGTCTTTGCTGTTTCCCTGTGAGGCTAGGCTGCGAAGGTCCAACGATCTTGAAGTTCATTAACTCAAACACTTCTCGCGGACTCATACTCCGAACATTGGGTAAACGCGCTGTTTCCTCAACCTTCTCCAATATGAACGCTTTGTACAGCATGGCCGACCATTTGGCTGTTTCTTCGCCCTGTCGCCCTGTCGCTACCAACTGGTCCTTTATCTCCTCATAAATCTCATCGATCTCTGTCCTTATGTCTTTTGCTTGGGCTGCTTTCGCCATCAGACTCTCAAGCGATTCACTCTGATCGGTTTCCAATTCTGAACCGGTCATTGCGTCATTGGAGAGTTTGATGTGTGGCCGCAATTGGGCAATCAGATCGGGGTCCACTGCAATTTCAGTGGCGAACCGATCTATGGGTATCTCAACATCAGCATCGACATCTTGTGCCTGTTCAACGATGTATGCTGGTAATTCCACCCCTTGCTCGGTCAGAGCATTGATCTCAGTAGCAGGGATGTAGATTGCCCTGTCTCTACCCGCTGCTTTCAAAAAATCCTTAAAACGGTCCTGAGCGCGTTCTCGTGTGGTGCTGTCCTGAGATAACGTCAGAAATTCCTCAAGCAGCATCTGTTCGTTCATGGACCGAGCCGCACGGACAGCATTTTTCTCAACCCGACTACCTATAGCTTGAACCGTCGCTGTGGTTCCGCGAATGGCACCACCCATCGGTGCACCGGCAACCAGTCCGGCAAATGCGCGATCCAATGCATCCAAGTGGTTGACATCCGTTCTGGTGCCTACAGTCTCGCCGTAATATTCAAGCCCTTCTTGCACGAACTCAGTCACACCCTCTTTGACAAACGCCTCACCTGCCGCCTGACCGACATCTTTGACCGATCTGGCAGCACCCAGATCAAATACACCCTTAGCGCCGATTCTCTCAAGCAGTGAAATAACAGTGGCTACTACCAGAGAACGCGAAATGTCGCCCATATCAGCATCGGTTCGCTGGTCGTTCTGCGCCACCCTTTCTGCGATTTCTTCAGTCCGTGATGCGATGTAGGCGGGTAGGGTTGCAATCGCAGCAACCATGTCTGGTAGTGACCCAGCAGCACCTTGCTCGACAATGAATCCTGCAAGATTGGTAGGGGTCACTTCGCCTTTCAACTTCTCCCATGTGAATCGTGGCTTGTACCCGACCCTGTGGGCTTCACCTTCGGATAGATACTTGCCTACCACACTTAGGGCACTGGGCATATCCTCCGGTAAGTCCCAATGCCATGATATTCCGTCCTCACCAATCGCAATACCTGGGTCAAACATATCGGTGGAACGATATGAGTCGGCAAGCGTTCCACCGAACTCAACTAAATTACCAACAAGTTCATTGGTTCGACTCACAACAAGACGACCACTGTTAGACCAAAAGCCGTGTTCAGGCTGTAGGTTGCGTTCTAACCCTTGCAGGTTTTCCACATCATCAATAGACACGGCTGCGTTATTAGGATCACTCAGGTATGCAGCTGTGGTCGGACTTTCTTTCGCAATCTGATTAGGGTCCAAATGACCATAGTTATGACGCGCATTTACTTCCGGTAAATTACGTTCAACCGTAGTGGGAGGTAAACCCTGATCCTCTGCCATTGAAATGATTCTTGCTTGCTCATCAGGATCTCTACGTGCCGCATTACGTAATGACAAACCCAGTTGATACCCAGGTTCTTGCCCATACACTCTGCCGGTGCTTGTATCCGTAAAGGTTCCCGGTCCATCCGCCTCTAAGCTAACCGAAGGAATCGTCTGCCTTTCGATAACAACATCGTCGTCAACAATTCCCAGCTGGCGTTTTTCTTCTTCAGAAAGTGCCATCTTGGAATGCCCTTAGAAAGTCAACTGGTCTGGTGTCAGGATCGATATCTGGGAATTGTTTACGCAATCTATCGTATCGAGCAGGGTCTTTATCTCTCGCTTTAAGTACCGCGTCTCTAACTCCACTAGCAGACATCTCATAGACTCGATCTTTGTTGTCTATTATGTTCCACCACCTATAGTCCGTAACAACTTCCAACAACAGGTTGTCGATTTTCTCTTCGATCATTTGGTCGCTTGGGACTTTACCTGTCTGGCTATATATTCTTCTATTCCAATCTGCCAGCTTGGAAGTCACACGTGATTCTGCTTCCTCGGCCTGTTTACCTTGAATTCCTGCGCTTTGAATTTTCACTCTTGCCATCTGCTGTGTAGTTAGCAGCGACTCATACTCATCTGGTACTACACCGTCTACTGACCGTTGCGACCATGTGTTTCTGTCACTGGCATTCAATGAATTGACATTTGCAATGTAAAACTTTCTTAGTTCGGTCCATTGCTGTGTCTCATTGAGCCAATGCAGTTGATCAATGACACTCCAGTCAGACACTTTAGGAGTACGACCGTGTGTTTGACCCTCTGCAACAACTAAACTGTTCTGCTGAGCAGGCGACATGGCGTCAATGTCTTCACGAGATATCTCATCTACGCTCATTTCGCCATTGAGAACCGGAAAGTAGTATTCACTAAATAACTCAGACTGACGTTCAACTTCAGCTGCGCCTAAATCAGACAGGCTATTGTTATATCGGCGCTTAACTTCATCTTGAAGTTTCACATCTTTAATAGCGTCAGACTTATCGATCATCTCTGCTCGACTTATTCCATCGTCCATATACTGTTGAACGATATCGTCAGCTTTAGTCGCTAACGCAGCTTGCTCAGCCTCACGCAATGCTATGGCACGATAGTCACTGGGCAAGTGATCAGCCATTGAAGAGTTAAGTAGATCGACCCGCTTTTCTGGTGGTTGTGTTTCAATCCATGCTTTTGCAGAGTCTTGTTTGAACGTCTCCAGAAATGTCACACGTTCCTGTTCGGTGATGTAGTTCATCTGTGCGTCAGAAACTAACTGTGTTTCTGCCAGAGCAATCGCCTCTTCACCTCTTCCAAGGATGACCATTTCACGAAGTCTGTCGAGATATCCCTGTGTCTCAGCACGTTTGAAATCTTTCTCAACGAGGAACGCCTTATCTTTTATCTCCTCCCTTTTTTCAGCGATACGCAGGTTACCTAGTTCCAGAAACCTGGCTCTTGCACGAGAGTCACCAATTGCGTCGGCATGTTTGCTCAGTAAATTGGCTGATTTTCCATCAAAGTCCTCAACCATGCCTGACCAGTCTTCAGACTGGTCGTAGGAGTTACCATGTTCAAACAGATCAAGCGCAAAACCGGTAGTGGCTGAAGACGTTTCACGGGCTGTCCGTCTATCTTGATAGTCTTGTGCAGCAAGGGCACTAGATAGTCCCAAATCGGCAACAGCATCACCTATGGCACCAGCATTACGAACAGTCGCAACAGGCTGATCGCCGGTTGGTATCCGTCTTGGTAACTCCGCTACATTTGGTATAACAGCCATTTAGGTGCCTTTCGCATCCAGATAACTTGAACCACCTTTAAGGACTGTACCCATTGCCCTCCATTGACTAGCTGCTCTAGCGTTGGCACCTTCAATCCGTCTGGCATGTGCTTGCTGCCTTCGACCCTGTGCGCGACTAGCCGCGTCATACATAGCAGCCAAAGCGTTGTACTCAATGTCGCGACCTAACTCACCAATCGTACTGACTGAACCTGGGTCATCAGTCACACCTCCACTACCAGCCATCTGTGCACGGACGTTGGACTCAAGCAGTTCACCCTTACGTTTGATCTCAGCTTGCTCTCTCGTACCAGCAGCAAACTCTCGTTTACTCTGACGCTCAAGCTGACGGGCTTCATATCGAGCAGCCTTATCTGCTGCCCTACCTGCTTGGATTTGTCCAGCTGCACTGACAACAGTACCTGCTGCTATTAGAAAAGGGATCATTGGTGGGGCCATGACCACACTCCTTCAACTTCGGTCTCTTCAAACCCAACATGCTTTAAAAATCCATTAGCAGTCGGTTCGTCTTCATCAGGCGATGCATAAACCGGCACTGACTGACTGTTCAACAATTTTCGTATTACCTTCATCGCAACCACAATCTTCCGTGGATGGTCTTTCACTTCTTCATCCAACTTGCTGAAACATTGCGGTGGGTTAGAAAACATAATCCCAGCCACACCTATGATCCTACCTTCGTGTTCAGCAGTAATGCCTCTTACGGTGAACGGAAACCCAAATCCATATTGCTCAACTAAATCATTCTGTCGCATTGGTCTGATTTCCATCAGATGCTCCGTAATAATCAAGTTGTCTTGTACTTAGGATGTCACTCTGAGTAGGATCGTTACTTTCATCGATGTTATAGCTCATCGCTTTAACGGTTACAGGATTTACTGCTCGCAAATGAATGCGAGGATCGGTCGTCATTGTCCCATCAAACGGAAATGCTTTTTGGTCGTAACTGGCAAGTGTTGCGGTCAGCACAACAGCTTTACCATCCTCGATGTCAGGGAATGCTTTCAGGTTTGATGAATCTGGTCCAACGGTCAATCCGTTAGGCCAATAGTCTTCTAGTATGAAACCAGTATTAACGACACGCTTATCGTAGGTCAGCATTGATTGCTGTCCGTCACCCAATTTACTGGATGTCCAATCAGCGGTATAACGCAGCCCAACAACAACATTTGTGTATGAAGCCGAAGCGACTGTAATCTGATTACCCGATACAGTGTACGACCCTTCATACGCACCATCAGCCCACACATGGACTGTCTCAGTGTTTAAGTGATTCAGACCAGTTAGCGTTGCACTCCCAGGTGATGTGTATGTCTTGAATGAATCAGTGTGTTTAGATATTGACCCACCCGCTGCTTCACTGAACAGTGCCATCTTCTCAAGGTAGTGACCACCACCACGTCGCACTGTGAAATACACTCGATCCTCTGTCGTGCTTGGTAGTACAACAACATCTGTGATGAGGTCCGATCCACCTGTCTCGATTCGACTCCATGCAATGATGTCCTCACTCTTGTCCATCAACATCACTCGTGCCGTACCATCATCCAATACCACATACACTCTGATTTCAGGTTGCATGGTTACAGCCAGTCGCTTTATTCCGGCTGATAAAATCGATGGGTTGAGAACGGTCAGGTCTTGGGCGTCATGAAAATCTTGATTTGTGTCGTAATCAAGTTCATACAGTTTTTGCAATGATCGTTGAGCAAAGTACCCACGGTTATTGATAGCGATGGCATCAATCGTTCCAGCACCTTGGCTGGAACCTCGCTTAATGTTGGCATTGCTTGGTGTCAGAACATCTCCATAGCTGTTGGATCGAATTGACAACTCGTCTGACGCAATTCCCATCAACAATCTGTTTAGCGGAAGCAGCCACTCGACGTTATCAACCGGTCCAAAACCGATTGTCTTTGGAATTGCTGCTGAGTCGCCAATAATACTGTCATCGTAAGATGAGAACGCATCGGACACCGATCCCCACGCTTTTGTACGGCCACCCCACCATAATCTACCTTCATACAACGCAACAGCTGTGGGGTATCCTGACCCTCCCCCTGACTCGGTATTCCATTCCCCTCGATACCAGTCTTTAGTGGAATCTGTTCGACCGAAGGCAACATAAATGTTAATGGTTACAACGGTTACCGAAGTGTATCCGATAACCATCCCCACACCTTCTACTGATCCACCCTCATATTCAAGTGATGGCACAATAGTACCGGACGTATAAGCACCGGTTTTAATATGAAGCCTGTAATACAGTATTGAGTTATCAAACCCATCATTGTAATTCTTACTTTGATTTCCGGTATATGATTCAACGTCTGTCCAATTTGAATCATCGGTTGATCGCTGCAATGTCAGTGTCGCTGTACCAAATCCTGTTGCGGTAATAATAAATATCCGCGAAGCACCTACACCGGTCACACGGATTGAGTCTGTGCCAGTGTTTTCAGCAGTCAACGATGCAGTGACTTCCTGACCCTGTGACACCAGCTTAAAGATCGATCCGACATCATTAGAGTTAAAGTACGATTTGCTGGCTGTAAGTGTTGTTACACCTGATAGCGCACCGGGTGTCATCGTCACGTCAGTGCTATTAATGAAACCGAACGGTCCATCTGTTGGTTTGAAATCAACAATCGACCATGACTTAGTCCCTCGGCGCTCGATCTTAAATTGTCTTCCTGCACCGTAGGCTACAAATATCACATCTGCTGACTGGGCATACCTGATAGTGGGTAAATTTGCTTCGTTAATATTCGTTGGCAGTGAGAATGGTGTCGCCGTTTCAAATGCAACACTCTCTACCAACGCTCGTTGTGAGGTTGAATTACTGAATGTAATGTCAATGTCGTCAGTCGGGGTAAACACCAATGAATGAGTCCCCGGCTCAAGTATTCCCGAGAAAATGTTATCAGTATGAGCAGCCGGTGCGGTGTTACCGATTTCAACGAGAACCGATGCATCTTTGATGACGATTCTTAATCGATGCTCAGCCGAGCCAGAATGAAGTGTGGTAGTTTGCCAACTGACAGCAGATGCTGTGCCAGTGCCCGTCAGTGCTAGATAATTACCGGTAAGCCATATACTACTTGCACCTGTTTCGTCGGCATCTGTCCAACTTGTCATCGTGGTGGTGCTGTGACTATTAAACGTGCCGTTGGCAATTGTTGTAGGGACAGTGGTTGTCGTGAGCAATGCATCAGACACCCACACTCGCATCAGGCTGTTAGTGAACTCAAGAATGGCTGTATCGGTGGTTGATCCTATGAACGGGATTGAGTACGAGTCATTAGTGGGATCAGCAACACCTCCTAGATATTCCATCCCAGGTCTAAACATCATTGGACCCAATCGCTTGGGCATGAAGTTAGTCATCAGACTGGCAGAGTTATTTACCTTAACAATGTCATCCCTAGAGTCTGACAGTGTGTCTGTTTCACCTCGATTGAATTTGTTGAAATACTGTCTGACGAGCATGGACATAACTACGGCCTACGTCGAGAGTAAGACGATTTCGCTCTGACCCAACCACCGGCCTTAATCATTTGAGGTGGACCACTCATTGCATCGGTTGACTGAGCTTCGCGCTCATATCGTTCCATCCGATCCCTTGCGTTGTCCATCATGTCCGGCGCAAGTTTAGGACCAATGTCCAATGCCATTTGAGCAGCAACTAGATTAGTGAAATATTGAGGCCAACTACTTGGGCTTGTCAGAAAACTGGTTGAAATGTACTTGACGTAAATCTTGTCAAGACCGCAATACCAGTAGTCACCCTCATCTTCGTAATCCTTGAGCGGTGTCCTAAACAACGCATCATGGAAAATTCCATCCAATCGGTGCATGTCAGTGGGTTTGGCGTAAACCCTTTTATACCCCCACCCAGGTTCAAGCGACGGATTGTAAGTGATCTCATTACTGACTACACCGAACTTCCACCCGACATCTTCAAGGACCGTATTGACCAAGCCCATGCCTACACACACATCGGCCTTAGATCGTCGCAAGGAGTCGTCATCATTCGACACAATCTCATCAAGACCTAGTATAAAAAATGCCTTGTTGTACACTTTTCGCCATGTGTCATCGAGTGTAGCTGTAGACCGTGACGGTCTGGCATGAACTTCCTTAAACCCTTCATGCTGCATCAGAAACTGAAGTCTTATTTCGTACTCATTTCTAATGTCAGCGCGTATCTCAGTAGACTCGACAAATCGATTCTTAACTTGATCAGCTAGATAGGCTGACAGTAATTGCTTAAATGCCGGTGTCCATGCATCAGAAGTCGCACTGCTCGACACAAATCGCAGATAGATTGTCGAATATTCACAGGCTATTGTTCGAGCTTCGAGCAAATACCGACTAATCGGCTCGTCCATCAACTCATCAGAGTGAACCTCACAGAACGATAAATAGTCAGTGGGTAATGTGAACACGTTATCCAAACCGTGTTCAGTGCTAACTGATGATGATGTCAGCTTGTTGGTTTCCAGTGCGAATCGTGGCTTGGCTAACTCATACAAATAGTTGACAGCACCACCGTTAATAACAGCGTCCATGTCAACTCGTTCTTCTGACTCATCAGCATCACTGAAAATGTGCTGCTTACCCAGTAATGTCAAAGCACCGTTGTAAACATTCAGATAGTCTGATGTCAGTGTGAATGTTGAAACAAGCGGTCGGTTAGGGAGTTCTTTGATTCCCTCCAGCTGAATTGCAGCGTTGACTCTACTGAGAAACAATTCCTCAAGACTGTGCAGCTTTTGAGGTGCCCACCTTGATGCAATTTGTTTAGCTAGATACGCAGCAACAACATTTGTAAACGCAGGTGTCCAAACAGTCAGTGCTTGGTTATTGCTGACATACCTCAACCAAATGTTGGTTGCAAAATCACAAGCAATTGTTTGCTTTTCAATGATGTATCGCTCTATAGGATTCTGAAGGGTTGCTTCACTGAACGCCGAAGAAAACGACACGTAATCTGAAGGGAATGAATACTCGTATGCTAAGCCGTGGTTAGTCGGTGTAGCAGGTGATGTCAGCTTTGCTGTCAGCAGTGAAAACTTTGGCTTGACCAGTTCCAGACAATAATCATATGCAGCCGGATCAGCATAAGCTGCGTCTAACGAGTAGCGACTGGGTACGTCCTCCGTGTCACTGGATAAAAGTCTTTCACCAACGAGAAGTAGCGCATCGTTGTAAAGACTGAGCTTTGTAACAGCCATACATCACTTGTCCTGGTCGAGTAACCATTTCTCAGCTTTGGCATCACCATCCAGTGCCGCGACATATTTGTCCAACCATGTGATTGCTTCTTGTTTGGTTGGAACCAGTTCTTTAATAAACTCGCCATCAGACATTCGTTGCACACACCACTTCTGCTGGCCTCGCATTGTGATGGAATACTGTTTTGCATTAGGACCAGATGGGACAACATTTACATTTTCAAGCTCAACATAATTGATCAACTTGAGTCTGATGTTTGACCGATCCGTAAAGATGACGAGCAATTGAGCGCGATATGAAAAGTCTTCAGGAATAACCCTGATCTCTGCACCCATCTGTATCTTTGGAACAACAAAAACCCAAAAATCTGGATCTAATAATTGTTCCGCTGTAATCCCATTTGGAACTCTACAGCTAAACTGCTGGTAGGCATGAATGCCAAACTCCAACGCTGAAGGTTTTAACGGATCAATCTTGATCTGTTCGATTTCTTTCTTAGCTGTTTCTGCCATTTTGAAGAGTTCCTACAGATAAACAAATGCGCTCCCGAAAGAGCGCATTGTTCATTGGTTGACCGACTATATTAGTCGGAGTCAGTGGCTGTAACAGCCGTACCATCGGACAGGTCAGCAGCACCTCCGCTTGCAACCGAAGTCACAGTGTAGAGGTGAGATGCGATTGGTGATGCGTCGGTATCAACACCGATCACCAAATCGCCTACTTTCATGCCCAAATCATCACCATTGGTGATATACCCACTGACACGAACAGCCGTGTGCGTGTCAGTACTGGCGTACCACCAAATAGCACCAGTGCTGGCACCGGCCCTTTGAGTGATCATTGCAGGTGGGCTACTTGTCGAATATGCCATTAGTCATCCCTCCCTTATGACAGCGCAGAGTCGTCGTGTGTCATCTCAACCACACCGGCGTTCTGCAGTAGTTTTGAACCCATGTACGTTGAGCATCTGGCCCATGACTTGTCGTTCTTCTCGTCATAGCCTACAAACGTAGAAAGGCGTTCTTTATCCATCGCATGACCGATGGCGTTCTGTGAGTACATAAAGCACTTCGCACTGGACGTACCGACACCGGAGATTTCAGGGTCTACGATCCAGTTGACACCATACCATGAGAAAGCATCCATCTTAGCAGTGCCTTCAAACGTCTTGAGGTTGACGTAATCCGCTGAAGAAAATTCAGCCAATGCCATCAGATACCCTCTAAACGCTGGTGTGATGAGAGCGAAAACAGGTGCATCGCCAAGAGCAAATGCGTTACCCAGTTTCGTTAATGCTTTGGTTACCAGTGTCAAAGTTGCGACAGCTGCCGATCCCCAAGTCACTGTTGCTGCGTCAAGTGCAGTACGAATGTCGCTATCGATCTTGCGATTGATAACTGCCATTGATGTCGCCTGCATAATCTGACGACCGTTGCCTTGTGAGGCAAACAGGTTGAAGCCAGTTCGTTCAGGAACATCATGCCATTCTTGCAATGTTGCAGCAGGTTGCGTCAAGTTATCAGGTCGTGTGGGAATATCACCATTCACGCCACGAGTGACAGCAGTAGCACCGCCAGAATCAGCAACCAAGAAGGTTGCCGTATCACCGTTAATTTCAGCTTCAGTAACAGTCGTCCTGCGGACTAGCGACTGACGCTTCTCAAAACCGGCTACAAATTCTTGACGGTACATAGTTTGAAATGCTGTGTCAGCCATATCAGTACCCTCCGATTATTCGGTTAATTTTAGTAAAAACCACCTGTTTCGAGTTAGCTATCAGTTGCTTTATGTGAGTTAGCCTGACTGAAATCAGGGGTCACTTTTGCAAACATCAAGGGTCTACACAATTGGCCGCATTAAAATCCTACTATCGATTTGACAAGTTGTCACGGGCTTCAATTAGTTGCATGTACCGATCTTGAGCCGCTTTATCCTTGTGCCACCCATCCTCACCCATACGAGCTTGCAGTTCATCTATCTCATTTGAGATGGCTTGCATTGGGTTTGCGTTGTTCGGAACCACTGTTGCGGCAGGGTTCATCTGTCGTGCCCAGTCAGCCAGTGCAATCAGCATCTCCGGTGAATTCATGACTTTTCGACCGTCAGCCAGTGTCGCGTGAGCGAAATCCTCCCTGACAACTTCCGGTAGCGAATTAATCAAAGTGCTTACAATTAGATTTTTGTTGACCTCATAATCACCTTTCCACGCGGACCTAACCTGTGCATCAGCTTCCTTCCGGTAACCCTCCTGTTGGATTTCCATTGCGTGAAATTGTTGGGCTTGACCCTCAAGCATTGCATTAGTCAACTGTGAAACCACAGTGGACGGAAGATTGGCAGCGTGAGCGACTGGATATACTTGATTAAGTATCTCCTGATCGTCATCACCCAGTACCAGTCCCTCATCAAGTGCTATGGTGTAATCCTCAGCCTTGTCGGGTATACCTTGCTCAGTTCTGAAGGTCGCCCATTCCTCATCGCTGGAATGCTCGTCTGGTATCGCAGCAGCCTCAATCTGACCACTACGAATCTTGTCCTGTGCAGCAAAATAGTTGTCAACCAGCTTAGGTATGTTGGTAACTCTTCCCAATTGCGCCAGTCTGGAATCGTCCACTACACCTTCTGAGTTTGTCGCCAATACATTGCGCCAGTCATCCGGTGCAGAATCAAGCCACGACACCGGATCACCGGTAGGTGCCGGTGATAACGCTGACGGATCACCTCCGTCCAATGCTGTTGGTGCTGGATCATTGGATGGTGCTGGATCATTGGATGGTGCTGGATCACTATCGGGAGTTGTAACAATTGCTGCTTCACTCATGACTTATATCCTCATCGTTTTGAAGTTGCCCTGCTTTGATATTAAGCGTTTTTAGAATTTGCATCCCGGTAAACGCTCTACCGTTCATGAATGATGTTTGGTCGTTACTTCCAGGTACAAACAACAAATCGTTAGGTCTGGAAAATTTATTGCAAATGACAGCTAGAGACAATCGTTGTTGATGTGCGTCTGCCTCACCCCTGTTTACGGCTTGCAATGCCAACACCTCGCGCTTGTCAAGTGGCTGCACATTAAAACATACCGGTTTATCTGCCATTTTCTGTGTTTAACCCTGTGATTCCATCGCTTGCAACGCTGTTTGTTTTACTTCTTCAATTTGTTTCGCTTCTAGTGCTTGTTCAGGTGGCGTTAACCAACTCTGAGGTGCACCAATTCCAGCGATTGCATCACGGATTGCCGATGATAGGTCTACATCAAATCCAACATTAGGATCGAGTTGTATGGCACCAGCCAGCATTTCGCGTGTCTGAGCATACCTGTTGGCAATTTCCTCATGCTCACTAGCTGTTAACGGTGACTCAAACTTAAACTCTACGTCAGCACCTTTAAGTGAAGCTGGAATGTCGTAGTGCGACCCAAGCATGTTGTTCTGCATTGCAATTTCAAATGCCAGTTCACAAGTTTGACCGTTATCTTCTGCCTCGATTGGCGCGAACAGCGGCAAGTTCTCCCGCCTGAACTGCTTCATACGCTCACTTACCTCATAGGCAGTCATCTCATGACCGACATTAGGTAACGTAAGTTTGTTTAAATAAAACGCACTGCGAAGTGTCTCAGTGATCCTCTCACGCTCTGCATTACCAACGGGCCAACCACCCCGATCCTGACTGATAGTACGCAATGCACCACCCATTCGTTCGTCATAGGCTTCATCTACCCAGGTAATGCCATCTGGTCCCAAATCCACATCACTTCTGACTACATTAGCTGTAGCTATGATAGGTGGTCTGGCATACCGTTCGGCAGCTTCCATAAGTGTGTGAGTCATTGCCTGAATGGTTCGTGCATCTGACAAACCTACAGTAGTGGCTGGCGAATATGCATAGGCACTACCAGCAATCGTTTGAAATCTCGGCACCACGTACATCTTGTGGCTCATGCCTTGCTCTTCAATGATCACCTTGTTCCGTTTGTCAATCCAAATAGATACATACGGGAACTTCGATTGAAGCTCATCATCACCCATCATGTCAGATGGCAACACCATGTGAGTTATATCTATTTCTTCAAACGGACTGCGTTGCAAATCTTGCTTAATGTTCGCGTGAACTTTATCAGCACCAAAATAGTTGACTACATCACGTCTGCTCATTTTGGCGTTGCGTATAACACCGCACACCTGACCACTTTCATCTTCAAACCATGCACAATCTCGCATATGCCAGCAACGAAATAACAATCCGTTGTGCAACCTGTTGACCTCAACCGATTTGACACACTGACCGAAAGTCACGAAGTCATGGTCGCCTTCTTTTGATGCTCTGACAAAACCAGCGGATCGATGGTACATGAGTTTGCGAAGCATCTTATTGCTTCTCTGTAGCCATTCGACACCAGCGTAATCTGGTTTGCGATCTGCTACGTTCATTTCAAACCAGTCGCCTTCACGCAACATAGCTGACAATGAATTACCCAGATCACGCCGAATCAATAATGGATACGAATCCATCAAGTTATCAGCGAACTCCTGCCCAACATTGCGTGTGATGGTGAAATCTGCCCGTTCCGGGTAGAAGTTATCACCCAATATCTGCCACAGGCTTTTCATTGGTGCCTGTAGCCGAAATTGTTTGTCAGCCAGTTGTATCAGTTGTTCAACTGTCAGTTTCATCCCAATGAGCCACTCGAATTTGTCAACACGGTGCCACTTCGACCTTTGCCGCCATATCGCCGTTGGTAATCTCTTTCCTTCTCAATCCGTGACAATTCGTCATCAGGGATAGGTGCGACAGGTTCAGGTTCAGGAGGGGGAGGCGAACTTCCAAACATTTTGCTCACAGTCCATATCCTTTCGTGTTTGTATTTTCAATTACGGTGGGTGACCGCCGTTTTTTTTGTTCACGGTCGAAATTAGAAAGTGGGTCCATCGTCTGTTCGGGAGGTAGTTGTTCATCCCTCGACATTGCAGGGGTTGACCCTCTTTGACGCTGAGCCTGCTGAGCTACGTTTCTCATTTTTCTGCTGTTAAAAAGTCTGCTCACTATCTAGATCCTCTTGTGTTTGTGGTTTCAAGAACAGTGGATGACTGGCGGTACTGGCCTCGACTAAGTCGCTTACGTCTTGGAAACACTCGCGAGTCCCGCTTATCTGGATCATCACGGTCGTATGCCGCTGTAGTCCTGTAATCAACTGGTGACGAATTACCCTGTGTAATATCTCGCTTTATTCGTTTCACGTCTTTCTCCGTTTTGCGAAATGGGGGCCGTCATATCGCTCACCTAACCAGAATCCACCCCACTCAATGCTTACACCCAGTTGACTCGCCGCTCTAAACATTGCCTTGGCAATCAGCTTGTAATGTTCTGGGTCATGTGACGTTGCACCATCTACCCACGGGTAAAGGTCCACTGCCAGCACGCCTGATCCATCCTCATCTTCTCTCAGATGGTCACTGTCCATTGTCCATGACACGCCATTTTTGATATTGGCTCGTTGCTGTTCTTCTGACCGTCGAGTCTCGATTACTGACATATCGACCTCAACGTATTCGTATGCTTGCATTACAATTGCAACAATATCGTTGCACCCACCATCAAGATTTCGTAGTGATGCTGACCCTGGTGCGTAACTCATCCGTATCTCCTTACTTTTCCGTAACTCGATGCACTACGAGGCCGTTTAACTACCGTTGGTGGAGTCCACGGTTTTTGCCGGTCCTTTTGTGTAATACCCGGAAATAGTTCAGTCAGTGCCCACACCACGGCATCAGCACGGTCAGGAGAATTTAACCCCTGATACCCTGATGTGGTGAACGATTGCATCTGGTCCTCGATCTCAGGGAAATCCCCAATGTGGTGAACAAGTCCTCGTTCGTACAACTGACTGATCGGTTCGGCCCGAACGATCTTGCCTCGTGAGGCATGGACCAGTCCGACCGGTAAATTTGGGTTTTCAGCTTCAAGAGTTGACTGCACCATCGCACCACCATAGTTCTGTTCAGCAACTACCTTATCGGCCTGATGCCGGTGAAATGCGCTATTGGTGATCCGCGCCCAGTCTCGTGGTCCGAATCGGCCCGACAAGTCTTCAATCAAATATGCTTTACCATCGGCACCCAGTCCCACCACTGCAATACCGACTTCATCCGATCTAAAATCTTCTGGACCAGAGCAACCACTGGGGTCCACTGCAATTACGATGCGAACAAAATTCGGCAGCGGCTGTCCTTGGGATATACGTTGCTGATCCAGCAGTTCTTCAGTCCACAATGACCCATCTGAATCGTCAGCGAATAGTCCGTAAAGAAATCGTTTTTTGGCCTTGGGCGGTAAGTCCTCAAGTATTTTGAGGTACTCCGGTGACAAGTTAGCCTTGTTACCACCTGGGTTCATAAGCATGTAACCCAAGTTTAATTCGTCGTCCACAGGGTTATGAGTCTGTGGATCACGCTTCTCAATAAATTGCTGGAAAGTCCAATGGCGTTTAGATGGTGGGTTAAAGTCGTAATAGCACTTCAAGCTCAAGTCCCGTGACGGTGCGTCCGGTCCAGCTAATGTTTGAATTTTTTGCGCGAGTCGCGTTTTAGCGAGAGTAACTGACCCCCACGGTATTTGACTGCACTCATTAAAGTAAATTGTGCAGAACTCTTGCCCCAGTACCTTCTCCACCCTCTCTTTGTCGTCCAACCCCGAAAACCATATTTGCGAGCCGTTAGCAAACTCGTAATACAGATTGGGTGTTTTGTGCCAGCTTTTGGTGTTGTAAAACCCAGGTGGAAAACAAAGTTCCATTACTTTCGGAAAGGTATCCTCGACCACGGCGGCAACCAGTGAGTTCTGTCGAAACCTGAAAATAGCGTGACGTGACCCAGGTGCAAGTTGTGCCCTCATGATCACAGCGCGGGTCAACCAGAATGTTTTACCAGATCGAGCACCGCCGCCCAGTGCACAATGAGTCGCACGGCTAGTAAGAATGTCGTTGGCCTTGATCTGATCAGCTGTTGCTTCAAACCCAGGTCGTTCTGGCTTATCAAAACTCATCTCAATTCGCTTCGGTCTGCGCTTGAATCAAAATAGAACATTGGGTAAACGCCATCTGTGCCGTCTCATGCCGCTCAACAAGATCGTTTATCTGAGCCTGATAGTTGGCAATTTCCTGCTGAAGTCGGGCTTGCTTGGCCTGTAACTTTTCAACCGTAGAAACTTCCGCTTTTGTTTCCAATTCACTCATGCTTTCAAGTCACAAGTTTTAAGACCTGCGGAAAAATCACTGCCGCAATCAAAGCTGCGTAAATTCCCCAGATCATGTTATCGAGCTTGTCGAAACGCTTTTCCCCGCGTTTAAGGCTCGCTTCAATTGCCTCGTATCTCAGCCGACACTCTCGTTCGTGAGCCTCGATTTCAGCAAGAGCCTTATTTGCGGGGTCTATCTCGCTCATGACGCTATATACGCCTTGCCGTTAGTGATCGCTGCCTTTGAAGCCGTCATATCCTCAGAACCCCAATCCTCACGGGAGACCATGTTCTCAAGATGACCTACGTGCCTCGTAACGATGTCCTTGAGTTCTTCATCCGTCCTGTCTTTTTTGTATCCGGGGTCAGAGTCAGCCCTGATTTTGTCAATTAGCTCAACTGAGTGACCCATTGCCATGTAATCTTGCGCTTTCCGCTCAGTGGTGCGTGATTCTGCTGCCATGTGATTAACTCTCCAACGCGGCAATTCTTGCCGTCAGCGATTCGATCAATACCTGCTGTTCTTGAATAGCCTTCACCAACATGGGGACAAGGTTTCCTTTGGCAAGTTGCTGCGTGCCGTCAGGGTCTTCGCTCCAAATGTTGTGTCCGTCAGCAATTTCGGAATGCGCGTCAATCGCGGCCTTAACTTCTTGAGCTATAAAACCGTGATTTGTGTTCCCGACCCCCATGACAGGACTGTCGTCATCCGGGTCATATTGAGATAACGACGGATCAATTGCGTTTTTGGCATCCCACTTAAACGTCACCGGACGCAAATCGGTGATGAAAGACAATCCCGCAGTGGAGTCCGCAACTTCTGTCTTGAGCCTACTGTCTGAAGCCGCCGCCCAAGACGTATCCGACCCATCCAGTGAAAGCGTTGCATTGCCGGTAGACGTTCCGATTCTCACCGTGTTATCCCCGCCGCCGACAATGCCGTATCCGATGACAATCTGAAAATCAGAATCAGCCGCAGAGGTGTCCGTTCCATACCCAAGGCACAGGTTTTTTTGACCTGATTCGATAACATCTCCAGCCGCATATCCGACTAGCGTATTTTGGTGCCCGTCTGGCTCGCTGTTAATGTTAATGCGTTGTCCAGCACCGCCGCCGACCACGACGCAATTGTTAGCCACCGTTGCATTTTCAAGCGTTCCAAACCCCAAGGCCGTATT
>VTLG01014771.1_pt1 | contig 27139 bp, 44 predicted proteins | sample 4694571 | NCBI WGS metagenome assembly VTLG01 (sample SAMN12604809, study PRJNA352737) | marine metagenome | biome: ENVO:00000447; feature: ENVO:00000209|ENVO:00000569|ENVO:01000036; material: ENVO:00002151; isolation source: viral sequences binned using virsorter ...
TTAGGCACAAGGACTGTTTTGGGTTGAGTTAATCCATAGTCTTGTAATCTAAGATAACTTCTATATTTGTCAGAAGAAATTGAAATTGTTTCTCTGCTATTAACCATACATACACCAATTTTTTCTACTTGTGTAAGTAAATCTAAATAACTCTTTTTAAATCTAACAGTTCCACGAACAATTGCCACAGTATTAATAGAGTTTATTTCAAATCCTTCTTTATCATCTATATTGTATATTTTATGCTTACCATTATCATATGACATGATAGCACCTTCAACTTTTACAACATAAACTTTATGTCCAGCCTTTTTTGCTTCATCATTAATTCTTTGTGCTGTATGAAATAATTTCTTTTTTTCTGGTTCAGCAGAAATTACAAGAATACGATACTTATCTTCTTTCTGTTCAGAAATAAAATCAGAGAACTTCTCCATTTAAATTAGTCCTCTTTCTTTTTGCCGATATTATATTTTGTTTCTAATGTCCATTCGTCTTTCTCACGGAATGATAGTATCTTAATTTGACTTAAAGGAGCTTTTGGTTCTGCATTACCTTTAACTTCAATTAGACCCCAATCACCCAAGAGATTTGCAATGGTATTTCTTCTTGCGATATCATTTTCTGATAAATTGGTTTGTTTGCCGTCTAGTGCAAATAGTTCTTTAAAATGCACAATAAAGTATCTACCTTGCTTATGCAAGATATGACATGATTGATATAATTTTCTTTCTTTTCTGGAAGCAACACCGATACGAGATAGAGTTTCTCTTACCTTTAAGAAGTCATCTGGTTCTTTTAAGGTGACCTCAAGCATCTGCTCCTGTGTCCAATTAATATTTTCCATTCTTTCCACCTTTATCTAAACTATTTTTTATAGTCTTAATATTTTCATCATTCAGTATATTAAGAGCAGACTTAGCTTTTTCATTACCATACCCATAATACTCTTTAACATACTCTAGGGTTTTACTTTTATTCGCTTTCATCCAAGGCGCATATCTTTTCCTTGATCTAACAGTATTTAGTAAAAAATCGAATTGTAACCTATTATCTAGATGATGATTCATGTTCATTTCGTTGACTAACATAATGGTATCAGAAAATGGTGCCAAACATTTATTTACTATAAAAGCAGGATATTTCTTCTCCCACATCTCATCTTCGCTATCCATAAGATTTTCTTTCCTATGATTAATTGCGTTCAGATATTCTTTTAATTCATAACTCATTTAAATTTCACCTGTCCCATTAACTCCGTCATACAGGCCAGCATATTTATTTCTTGGTCTGCCACAAACGCAGACTTGTAAGAGTATTCTGCGAGAACCAAAACAGCGTGGGGAATAGTAGAATGGTCAAGACAATCATATAAAGAATCGTAAACAATACGATAGATACGGATAGGGTCATTATCGAGATTATTAACAATCCACTTTCTAACAGTTGTAAACTCTTTATTTTTAAGTGCTTGCATAAGTTCATTGATACTTACCTCTGATAAATTTACAAGTATTCCAGAATCTATTTGTCCAGATACCGAATACCTTTGGAGTTCATTTAAGACTCTTCTCCAGTCTGGAAAGTATTTATTAAGAAGTTCTGCAACTACTTTATCATCATACTTTACCGATTCTTCCTGTAGAATCTTTCTAATTCTATTAAAGAAATTTCTTGCAAGGTCTGGTTTTTGTGCTTTTGGAATTACAAAATCAATTACACTACAACGACTATGTAGTGGTTCAATCAAACGATTTTTATAATTACAAGTAATAATGAAACCACAATTCTTATGAAATTCTTCCATGAACCCACGCAATGCAGGCTGTGTTGATTGTGGATTTAGATAATCTGCCTCATCTAATATGATATATTTTCTTCCACCCTCTAGAGAAACAGTAGATGCGAAGTTTTTAATTTTAGTTCGTAGAACATCAATACCAGATTCCTCTGAACCATTTATCATCATTGATGTTGAACCTATTTCATCTAACATAGCCTTTGCAATGGTCGTCTTACCAATGCCAGGCCCACCAGATAAAATAAGATTTGGAATATGTTTGTCTTTGACAAACTCTGAGAATGTTGTTTTTAGTTCACTTGGTAAAATGCAATCGTCTACTGTTGTAGGACGATACTTTTCAACCCATAAATAAGTTTCCATATAACACTCTCCTAAACTTCGTATTTTGATTCAGGCTCGAGTGCAATCCAATATTCTGTTTTACCATTTTGAAAATGACTGATGTTTTTAGAAGATACTTCAACATCATAAGTGCCAGGCAACACTTTTAGATTTTCTGTTTTAAAGTAGAAATTATAATTACCTTCACTCTTTACATCAATATCAATAGAATAGTTATTAGCAGTGTCATTCTTTTTATCCTTAACTGTAAGTTGTGTTCCCTTATCTGTTTTCTCTAGAACTAAGTCTGGGGCTCCAATTACACCAGCAGCCCTTTGAACTTTATTCAAGTCTTCATCACTTAATTTAAAAGTAACTTCTGTACTTGGCATAGTAATTGTTTTACTTGGTGATGTTACAACAGAAGGATCTGAATAAAAATATTTTAGAGATGTTCCTCTATTACTATTTTCTTCTGTGATTGTTAAAAAGTTTTCTTCAAATTTAAGTATAGGATTTGTAAACAAAGATAAAGCTGCAAGGAATTCATTCAAGTCATAAATTGCAACTTCCTTTGTAAATGTTTCTTCTACTTCTGCTTTTGCAACAATGTTTTTCATTGCAGACATTGTTGTAATTTCATTACCTTCTTTAATCACTAAATTTTGATTAATAGAGGCAAAGTTCTTCAATACTGATATTGTGTTATTACTCAGTTTCATTATCTATTCTCCATATTATTTATATGCAATGCTATTATTGCATAGTGTATCACTTTTAGCAAGTCTTTTCTGTCCTTACCATTCTTCTTTCCGTATCGTTGAGCATACTTGAGTATGTTACCGATACAAAACCCTTCTCCATGTCCAGAGTCTAAAATAAACTCTGTTGCTTGGAACTTACTCTTACTATAATGTGAATCATAGGTTGAGTCAATATATTTTTTTAATTCTTCTAAAGTTTTATTCTCACTAAATTTATAATCAGACATTTTTATCCGTTTAACCATCATACGCATCTAAACTTTCTTCTCCAGTTTCGTATACCTTTTTCTCTCTATCACTCATATATTTTAATGTTTCTTTTTTTGTATCATAAACATTAAAGTTACAAGATAAAGTTCTTCTTTCGCCCTCACCAAAGAACGGCATTACTTGATGGTTTAACCAATGTGGAAATATAATTAATTTACCAACAACAGGCTTTATATATTCTTGTTCTTGGTGTTTTAATTCATACAATTCTTTTCGAGTATTTTGACCCCAAATTAATTGTGTATAACCATCACACCACCCTGTAGCATTAGTTAACTTAGGCAGAACAGTTTCATCAATATTATTTTCTTCAATAGACTTTGGAACTTTTAAATATAATATACAAGAAAGTCCAGCCCTAGTATGAACACCATGACTATGAAATGGATTATAATCGCCTGCATAACTATGAACAGTCCAACATTGAAATGCTTCTGCTTTTGATTGTCTATCATGTCCTTTTTGTAAATAAGTTGTTCCACACATTTCCATAAATTTTTGAAACTCTTTTCCAAATTCAGTATCAAATGGAAAATCTAATTGTGCTGATTTCTTATCTTGATTGATTTGTCCAACAAGTCCATCAGCAAAACTTTTATCATTTGGAATCACTACATTATCAATATGGTCATTTATTGCATCAATATAACCAATTGGAACTTTTACTTGTATAATTTTTATAGCTGGAATCGTGTGAATTCTCATATTTAGAGTATCACCAACAAAAGATTGTTTTTCTGTTTTTAATGATTCTGCGATATCTTTTAATGACATAGTATTATTCTTGTGGCGTATGTTGTCTGTAATGATCACCAGTTATTTTTTCTTTTGGTGTTACATTCATGTTTGCAGAAAAGGTTCTTCTTTCGCCTTCTCCAAAGAAAGGCATTACACCATGTCTTAGCCATGCTGGAAACATTAACATCATTCCAACATCAGGCTTAATATATTCTTCTGTTATTGGACGAAGCATATTAATATCACGAATACCATTTACACCCCAAGACAAATAAGTAAATCCATCAACAGCTCCAGAAGAACTGTTTAATCCTTCAAATTCTTCAGAAGGATTTCCAAGTTTTTCTATTTGTGGTGGAACTTTTAAATATAGTATACAAGACAATCCCATTGGTGTTCTTGTGCCGTGGTCATGTACTGGATTGTAATCGCCTTCATAACTATGAATAGTCCACATTGATTCTATTGATGTTTCAGATTCCATTCCTGTAACTCTTGTCATATATTCTTGTCCGAGTCTTAAAATAACATCTGATAGTTGTTGTCCAACACCATTATCTTCATGATCAACTGTAAGTTGTGCTGACCTTTTATCTTGTCTAATTTGTCCAACTAATCCATCACTATGGTCTATATTTTCTGGAATAACAATATCATCAATATGTGTATTAAATTCATCTATTACATTAATTGGAAATTGAACCCTCATTATATTTACTGCAGCTTTAGGTCGCATTGCAATTTCTAAACCGCCTGGATTTTGATCTGGTTCTTCACCCTCAAATTCTGAAACATCTTCACCAGCTGCTTGTTTTCGATTATATTCTTCAGCAAGTTCTCTGGATTTTTTTCTGCGTTCTTCTTTTTCTTTTCTTTTTTGTTCTTCATCAACTGTATCATTATCAGCATTTTCAAAATCGTCTTGCACTTTCTTTCCTTCCTTAGTCAGAGCTTTCTTTGCCGCCCCTTTTAATTTTGCAGCCTTCTCTGGATTGCCCATCGCTTCAAACATTTCAGCGTGCTCTTTTATTGTGTAAGGTTTATCTGGTGATTTTTGAAGTATTTTTTGACCATCATCAGTTAGGGCTTCTACACCCATCTGTGATGCTCCAACATCAATTTCTTTTACCATTATATAAACTCCTCACAGATTCATTTATTGTATTGAGAATAACATAAAAGAGAGATCTTGTCAACCCCTCTTTTATTTTTTTTAATAAAAAATGTTATATAAAAAATACTTAAAATTATAAAATATTCTTCAATAGAACTTTTACCAATCATTTCATTACCCATTATTGCAACTACAACTATATGAAATAGCCATGCAAAAAGAGGTATATATATTAAAAGCTTAAGGATAATAAAGTTCCAATCATTGCAGATTGTTGTTTAAAGTCTCTGCTAGTTATAATCTCTACATATGGTGTAAATTCAACATTATCATCAAGATTGATTTTTATACCAGCTTGATTTTTGATATCATCAATCGTAGTGTCATTTTCTTGTCCTTGACCAAATGTCCAACGAGGCTCTACTTGACCCCAAACACTTAATCTGTCACCCAAACCAATTGCAACTTTACCGATTAAACGATAACGCCAATAATCATCAGTTGACTCGTTTTCATAATTTTTAAACGCAATTCTATGTCCTAATGAGAATTGTGTATTAGATTTTGACACAATTCCATCTTCGTTAGTTGTATCTTCTGGACTCCACTTAATTAAAGTATGGGTTAAATTAGGACGATATTCTCTTGCACCATCATCTTCTGCTACTCTAAAAGCTACAGTAATATCATACCACTTTTTATCAAGTTTGTATGAAGGTTGGATATGCATATAATCAGAACGATAATATGTCCTTATGTCAAGTCCATAATTACCATGTTGTATGGTGTAATTATGTTCTGTTTTTTTCCAATTGTTATCAGCAGCTTCTGCTTCTTTTTCTTTACACGCCGTAATTAAAAATAATGTTGCTAGAAATATAGTTAATAATTTCATTAAAATTTCTCCTTTATAGAAATTTATTTGTGAAGATAAAATAATATACCATAGTATTTATTTACAACAAATACTTTGCAATAAAATATTAATAAAAAAAATATATTTTACTAAAACAGTAAAAAAAGTAGTAATAATTCAAGCATTATCTTATGTTCTTCTCTTGTTCTTGTTGCCAACGCAAATCATTTGGATTATCTATGTAAGGTGATGGGTCAATTTTTCGTTCTAAAAGCCACTCTTTACCATCATTATCGTTAGGCCTTCTCTCTGTTATATCACAACCAGCATATTGTATTTTAATATCTTCTGGTTTGTCTTTTGAAAAATCTATTATATTATCGTAATGTGGCCCTGCTTGAGTCTGAAATACATATTCTACCATTTTCATACAATGCTCAGCACCTATATTTTTAGAATATGGAGCACTTTCAAATTTTGTACATTCTCCATGAAGGCACATAACTAATGTTGCCACATAAAATAATTCGGGCATTTAATTTCTCCTGTCTGTGTTAAGACCATGTATTTCATAATATAATTCCTTATTTGTGCATAATCTGGTCTTAGAACGATTTATTTCTTCAGCTGATAATTTTACATATAATTTATCTAAATGATCGTTACAAACTTGCATAAAACCATTATTATTCATCTGTTCCTCAGTAACTACAAATGGTTCAGATATGTATTTAACATAATGTTGTTCATCAACCTTTGAACAACTAGTTGATGACATACACACACTAAGTATTGCAATAAATAAAGTTTCCATTACATACTCCTATTATATTGGATCATCTACCAAACCAGATGCAGATCTTCCTGTTGTAATATAAGGCCTATCACTTGGGTCTGGAACAATAAAATCATCATTCCAACCAAATGCTTCTTTTACTACATTTGTTGATAGTCCTTTGTATACTTGATGCAATTTTTTATCTTTTGCATCACAAAGAAGTTCTGCCTCACTAGAATGTAATCCTTCCAGTAATTGTATGAACATTTGTTCTTTTTTAGGTTGTGATGTTGCTCTATCAGCACCTTTTATATAATGCCATAATTTATTTGCCTGAGCTGCAAGAACAGTATGTTCTGTTCCAGCTGGTGCGTCATTAGGTACATATGGAACTTTGCCTTCTGGCATAGCCCATTCTATTTTAGGGTCAAAAGATGATTTAAGAATCATACGAAACGCTTCCGTATTATGTTCTCTTAATATTTCAACTTTTTGGTCTTTCGTTTTTGCTTTGTGAACTTTATCAAGTATTTCTGAAAATAATAAAGTATAAGTACTTCCTGCCATGTTAAAAATCTCCAATCGATTCAGTTAGTTCTTTTAGTCTACTATGTATAAAGTAATTTAATAATTTACTTCTATCTCCACATGGTGCTTCATTAAATTCTTGTAGAATCTCCTGTTCCAGACTAGACGGCGTATTGTCTAAATCAATAAGTTTCTGATTTCTTTGGAAGTTTCTTTTCACTTCGTCATTCATATCAGTTTCACTTTTTGACCATGCTTCAATCTTTTTTTTACTTAAAGGTCTTTGCCTCAATCCATCTGTAAATGTATGATCTGGTGATAATACATTAGGTATTCCATCACTAGTATCACCTTTAAGTATGTGTTCTTTTATATAGGTGTTTGGATTATGTCCATTTATATGTTTCTTTGTAATTGGACTATACTGACTTACATTAACATATTTTTGTAATTGTATGAAATCTTTATCACCAGATATAATCATAATTTTTTCTGTTGGATATTTTTTACATAATATTCCAATAATATCATCAGCTTCAGCACCATATACTTCAAGAAATTTATATGGAAGGTTATCCTTAAATTCTGCTTTAATTTTATTTAATACTTCAAATATATTATTCCAATTTAGATTATCTTTTTCTCTGCCCTTTTTACGATTCATTTTATATTGTGGAAAGATATCTCTCCTCCAATAGTGTCTTGAATCATATGTAAGTACTACTTCACCATATTTTTCTTTAAACATACTACGATACATACGAACAGAGTTGAGTATCATATGTCTTACCATATCTTCATCAACTTCAGTCGTCTTGTTCATATTTAAATTCATCATTAGACTTGCTAATGATATTTGATTCATATCAATTATTATCATTTTTTTCTTCTGGCACTATATAATGAGCATTAAAACTCATTGATCTTCTTTCACCCTCACAATAATATGGATAAACAGAATGTTTTAACCAAGAAGGAAATACTAACATCATGCCACATTTTGGTTTAACCATATAAGTATCACTTCTAAAATCTTGAGATGATCCATATTGAAATTCAATTAAGCCACTTGCTGGATAATGGTCTTTTATTTCTTCTTGAAAATGGTCTTCCATTTTTTCTGGAATTTTAAGATATATAACTCCAGAGAAATTTCCAGTATGTTTGTGCCATGGATTATATTCATGTTTATACTGACTTACTATCCAACTTTGTGTTAAATGAATATTTTCTAATTTTGGATTTTTATTAAAACTTGATAATTTATTCCATTCATAAGATCTATTATATATAATCATCTGTTTTAAATATCCAAGACAAGCAGTTCTCATTATATTCAAACAAAAAGTAGCATCTTCTTTATCTTTTACAGGAATTTTTACTTCTTTAGAAACTTTACCAACAAGCGACTCTGAAAAATCATATTGTTTAGATAAGTTATCATCTTTTAAAACTGTATCACCTACTCCATTTATTATATTAATAAATCTTTCTGGCACTTTACATTCCATTATAGTTGGACTAAATGTTTGGTGAAAAAGAGCTTGAGAATTTTGTTTATTGAATTTAGGCAAACTCGAACTATGTGGATTAACGGACTTTCCTTGCCTATTCCTCTTTTGTTTCATTATCTTTTTCTCCTAATAATCTACTTAATTCCTTGAAATCAAATTGTGTATAGTTTTTATCTAAACTATCCTCTTGCCTGGTTGTCATAGACATAATTTTATCCATAAGAAAAGAAACAGGGTGTTTATACTTCATTTGTCTTAACAATGTAGCTTTAACACATTCACTTATAAATCCAATATCTTTAATAAACTTATCACTTTTTATATTAAATCCATTTTCATTTAATGTATGAATTAATTGAACCAAAAGCGCTTCAGTTAATTCATCAACAAAGTATAAATCTTCTGTAACCTTTTCAGTATCAGTTGGAAGATGAATTTTCCTACCAGATTTCTTTAAGTTTTTCCACGGCCCCTTTATTATGTTTCCTTTGGTGCTATCGTCTTCCATGTTACCTTCTTATCTTCATATTCTCCATAAAAATCACTTGGCCAATCTCCATGTTGGATATAATGATTCATTTGTCTTACATAACCTTCAGCAGAACATTGTCTTGCATATGCACCTTTTACATTTCTATGTGCATTTTTTCTTTCACTACTTGCAATTCCTTTTTGTGTCTTTATCCATTGTCTAACTTTCTTTAAAGATATAAAATGGTCATCTGGTTTTGCAAGAATACTTGGGTGAATATTCTTATGTTTTGGTGTCCCTTTTGCTTCTCTTGCTTTTGCAAGTCTTTCTGCAGCTGCAACCTTTTGTTCTTCTGTCATAGGTTTGCGTTTTCTCTTAGGGGGCCCAAACTTTTTTCTTTTATATGATACCATTAGTAACCTCTTACTTCTTTCATTTTTTCTACTCTTTTTAACCATCTTCTTCTACCAGCAGATTGTGCAAGTCTTTTTCTTTCACTCTTTTTTCTAAAGAAAGCTCTTTCTCTTAACTCATTTAAAACACCCTCATTCTGCAAACGCTTTTTAAGAACTCTTAATGCTTTGTTCATATCATTATTACGAACTTCAACTTTTAATCCTTGTAATTGTCTTTCTTCATTATATTTCTTTTGTGGCCTACGATTATTTTTAAAATTTTTTCCTCTTTGCATTAATATAATTCCTTCAATTCCCATTCATTATTAATTAAACAAGCAGTTCCACGCATTTGTTTTAATTCGTTTCCTACTTGAACTGATGTAACAAACTCTCTACATTCACCCTCTGTCTTAACAGGCATTGCATTGACAGCAATATTCTTATTAGGGTGTTTCCAAGTGCTAGATTGCATATCTTGATTATTACTAAGTGATTGTGAAAGTAACATAGTTGCATACATTTGATCTATCTTGTCAAATGTCGCACCAATTTCGTGTCCTATAACCATACCAGCAACAGCAGCTGCAGACATGAGTAATGGGTCACCACTACCATGAGTCATTACAATACCAGCAATAGTTCCTATTCCAGCACCTATTGTTGCTTTATTTATTGGACGTTCTTCTGCCCAGACACCTTTGCCAGGCAGATAGAAATCTTTTGATTGACAATTAGGTTCACAACCATTATGAGCGATTCCACTAGGCAGTCCACTTACCATGCAACCACCTAATGATAATACTAAAGCACTAGATATGAGGAGATTCTTCACTCGCATCGCCTATCACCTTCTCTATATTTTGTAAAGATTGTGCTTCATCTTCTTTCTTAGAACTCTCTACTTCTTTTTCAAGTTCTTTCCAAGCTTCAGTAGAACGAAGTCTAGAATAAACCATTCTATCTTTTCGTAGTCTATTCATTAAAATCTTCGTTGCTTCTTCATTGTTATATGCAAGTAAGACATATGCACGATACTGAACTCCATCTTTGACGATATCCATTTCACCAACATTGTAACCAGCAACATCTACTGATGCAATTACATTTTTTGTTGTTTTTTCAATCTCTGTTAGAACACTTGTATCTAAATCATCTGAACCAATCTTTGCAACAAATGATTTTGTCATACTATCTAACTTACCATTAATACGGTCTGCAAGAGTAGTTTTTGCGTTCATAATCGCAATATCTACTGCAAGTTGCATATCTGGTGCAATTGCAGTTCCACTAGAGAATATTGTATCATCACTCTCTGGCATAGTCATATACCAAGTCGGTATATTATCTATCTGTGTTGCAACCTTTTCAGTTTTATAAACCACTTCTGGTTGTAGTGCAACATCTTCTTTATTTGCACACGCATTTAGTCCAACTGCTAATGCAATTGCACTTACTGTAGTAATTTTATTCACTTTCGACCTCCTTTAGCTTTTCAATTACCATATCACGACTACCACTTTCTACAAAATAACTTTTTGCATGATCAATCGCATCAAATTCTACCAGCGCCCAGCCGATAAAAATTCCTATCATTATTTTAATCATTATTCCTCACAAGTTGTTAATTTAACTTTTTGTTCACCTAAAACAGGCATATTTACATTCATGTATACTACTTTACATGATTTTTTTGCAGTTGTCAAGTCACACTGCAAATTTCTTTCACTTGTCAAAGTTTCTGGAATTATTTCTCTCATAACTTTGACTTTTGCACGATTTTCTGCTAATCCACACGCACTATCTTCAGACATATCTGGCCCAAATATATATTGAGCAGATGATGGATACCATTCACCATCAATTCGTGATTCGATTTCAACGATACATTTTCGTGTATCATCATGGTATGGATAAACCTTTTTATCCATATATCGAACCGATTCAATATGTCCTTGAAATTTTACTGTTTCTTCACTTTGATAGTCGCAAGCTGGTGCGACATTATTACAAGTTGATAATAGTACTATGGGTAATATTGCTGTCCACTTCATTCCACCCTCTGATATTCTTTTTCGCCTTTTTTATTAATAATATATTTTACCATGTTTTCTTTTTCTAATTTATCTAAAGTTTCTTTTGCAACTTTTTTTGCAAGATCCTTTTCTACACTAACTTTTCCAACCATATATGCTATCCAGATCGTAGAAACCGCTAAGATTGTATGTAACCATGAACTCATTAGTACATTATACCTGTGCAGCCACTACAAAGAACTATTAATGATAGAAAACATACCACAATAAGTATTGCAATTAATTTATTTCGCATTTTAACCTCATTTAGTTATTAAAGAATCACTTACTATTATAATAACAAAAAGGTAACAACTTGTCAAGTACTTTATCGTCCTTGACTACGATATACTTTATGACTTCTTTTTTTACCCTTATTCATGCTTGAAGTTTTAATTCTAGATGGATTTGCACTAGAACTTGATTTCTTTGGGTTTGGTTCTTTATAAACCGAAGTAGAAAACATTCTTTTAACCATTTTTATTTACTCTTTGCAACATATACTCCATTCCAATCTTTTGGTAATTTATCTTTTTGCAATTCTTTTATTCTTTTTATCATAATATCATAATAACCAATTAATGCACCATTAAACTCATTTCGTAAATCATTTGCCCATTTTAGTGCAAGAACCCAATTTTGAGCCCTATAAAAAATTAAGAACTTTTCATGTTGATTTAATGGCATCACCCAATTCATAGTTTTATTTACATCATCATATTTTCCTAATGTAGTATATATATTGACAGCTTCTTTTTTACCTTTTACTGCAATTTTATCTAATTCAACCATTGTAAATTCTTCTTCCATATCTTTTTGAGTTTCTTCACCTAATACGATTTCAACTCCATAACCTTTAGACTGTCCTTCTAGTCTAGCAGCCAGATTTACTGCATCTCCTAGACAACTATAATCGAATCTTTGATTACTTCCCATGTTTCCCACGACCACTTCTCCTGTGTTTAATCCTATACCTATTTTAATTGGTAAGGAATTTTCATTGATTAACTCTTTATTTAGTCTTTCTAAATGACTTAACATTTCATGTGCTGTTTGTATCGCCCAATATCTCTGTCTTTCTACATCTAAAGGTGCGTTCCAAAATGCCATAATACAATCACCCATATATTTGTCTATTGTTCCATGATTTTTCATTATTATATCCGTCATAGGTGTTAAAAACCTATTTACTAGTTTCGTAAGTCCTTGTGGATTAGTCTTATATTGTTCACTAATAGGTGTGAAACCCCTTATATCACAGAATAATAGTGTTAATTCTCTTGTATCACCACCAAGTTTTAATAAATCTGGATTTTTTTGTAATTTCTTAACCATAGCTGGTGCAAGATAATGTTCAAATTGTTTCTTGATTTGTTGACGCAATTTATATTCTTGCATAAATCGTAAAAATGCAGAAGTTGACCATGCAACAAATACTGTTAATACAGGCCAACTCCAATCTACCAGATAACTATAATTTGTGAATAGATAATAACTTCCATAGTATGTTCCACCTAACATAATGGGTAATAAAATTGCACCATAATACCATCTAAATGATAGTATAACTATTGTAATAATCAAGGCAAGAAGAAATGAACCACCAAGTTCTGCTAAATCTGTCCAATAAGGTCTTGTAATGTTTCTACCAGACATCATTGTTGCAACTGATGATGCAATTAAGTCATGGTTCTGAATAACTCCAACTGGTGTGGGAACTGGAGCATCTAAGCCTGCAGCTGTAAGAGAAACAATAACAATCTTACCATCTAAATCTGGTATTTCCTCATGTAACGCATAGGTTTTGGTTTTCCACTTAAAATCTAACCAAATGTTTCCATTTGCGTCTGTCTTAATAATACTATATTTGGGTATTCGTAATGCTTCTACACCAGCAACCCCAGTTTTAATTTGATAACTTACATCTCCTGTTGCAACCCTTAATATCTCCATAGACATAGATGGGTATATTTGTCCATCTATTTGAACTGCAAGTGGTGCTCTACGAACCACTCCATCTTTCTCTGGTGCAACGATTAACATTCCTACACCAATAGCCGCATCTGCAAACTCTTTAAGGGGGCCTACAGCACCAGAATAACTATAAAGGTAGTTTTTCCACTCTGTCCCACCTACAGATGCAACTCCCCTAGTGACAGGATTTCCATCTGTTACATTTGCAGGCACTTGTCCTATAATTGTGGGAGTTTTAAGTAAAAAGTCAGTAAAATAGTCATCTTTACCAAATCTATCGGATTCTGCGAATAAAATAGGAAGAACGACTAAACCAGCTTTTTTCTCGTACAATCCTGAAATAAGATTTGCAAATTCATCTCTAGGCCAAGGCCATTGTCCATATTCTTTGAGCGTCTCGTTATTAATTTCCACCGTGACGACATTATTTACGATTTCTGTTTGTTGTTGTCTTTGATGTGAGTCTAGTGCTTTTAATCGTAATACATCTAGTATCCATACATCATAAAATCTGATACCACATAATGCAATAATTATGAGTAATGATATAATCCATTTTTTCATTGTGTTCCCTGTGTTGTGTTAATTGTGCAACCCAAAGAATTACTACAAGTATTATCTAATTCATAAGATTGAGCACTACTTCCTTGTTGTATTAAATCAAAGTCTGTATCATAACCTGCTAAATCAACTCTGGCTGCATGATTACCAGCACCTCTTTGTGTTATGTCTACAGTATGATTTGCACTTAATGTAACATCAAGATAATGTGTTCCAGTATCTTCTTGTATAAATGTTCCTGTATTACTATTTCCATTAACATCTAAGAACATTGTTTTTTCTCCATTATCTCTTTGATGAACTGTTATATTATTACTGTTAGCATCAATATCTATACTAAAGAAATGTTTAGATAATGTTCCACCATCATATTGAGTTAAATTCATAACATTTGATGTACCAGTTATATCTATAATACTCCTATGATAACCATCATCATTGTTTGCATTACCTTGACTAACTGTTACATTATTACTATTACCATTTATAAGTAGTCCAAGGCCATTATTACCACTATCTCCTGTGGTTGTAACATTACCCTGTTTAACTGTAACTGTAACACTATCCCCTGTAATAGTAGCATTTCCGTTCCAATCAACATCTTTAATGAAATTATCAGCACCAGCTTGTTGAACATTAAGTGTAAAATTCGCACCACTTTGAGTTATACAAACATTACACCCACTTCCCCTACTAGTATTCTGTGCAGTTGATTTTATTGTTGATTGTGATGAAGAAATTGATACAGCAGTATTATATGTACTAACAAGCATAGTACGCAATGCGTTCATAAAGTTTTTATTATTATTCGTATAATAACTGCTATGAGATGCATAATTAATATCTGTAATTACAAGAACTTTTCCAGTATAACCACTATCTAAAACACTTCCATACCACACAGCGGCTACTATATTACCATTACTATCTTTTGCTAACCAAGTACCATCACCTACTGAGGTTAAAATTCCACCTCCTGCAAAAGTAAGACTACCACTGTGATTAGCAATAAAAGATTCATTTGTATTAAAAGTCGTAATAGAATTACTGGCATATCCTGTACTAGTAGAACTATTATAAACTATATTTCCTCCACCCAACTCATCTTTAATAAATTCGGTTATATTCTGATTACGAGGATTAAGTGTAGGATGAGGGTTTTCTCCTTGAAGATAAAGAGTTCCACCTCTTGTCAATAAGGCTTTGTATGCTGTTTCTTCTGCCGAAGATAGATTGTAGGAATATCTTATATCAAAGATCATCTCATAGCTTGTAGTATTACTAGGAAATGAAGTTACATTAGTTACAGTATGTCCAGCATCTTCTAATCGATTCTTCCATTTAAGATGAGTATTACCATAACTCTGATGATATATTAAAACATCCTCAGCATATACTACAGTAGCGAAACTACTTAATAGTAATATCAATAGTAGAATTAAAACCTGCTTCATTTGTATATATCTCTGGAACTATACTACCATATTGGTCTATGTTAATCTTATGACCTTCTACTCTGTCTATGGTAATGTCTATTATACTACTCTCATATTGCCTCATTAATGTAATTTCATCACCATCTATGAGAGTTGTTACTAGAGTGTCTGGATTATACCCAGCAACCCTTCCGTCTTGATTAGATATTATTACTCTTTTCTTTTGATATTTCTTATTTAATTCTGTCAATACATTTAACAAATAATCAACATCTAAAGGATTAATATCTAAACTGGTGAAACCACCTTCTTCTTGTCCTTCACAAACTTCATCTAAACAATTCTTATCTAATTGGTTTTCATCTAATTCATTAAAATCTAATACATTCTTTTTCTTTTTATCTTCTTTGGCTGCAACTTCATCTTCCTTTTCTTTTGGTGGCTTTATAATTAACATATTATTAATTTGATCTTCAGTTAAATCTAATATTTTGGGTGATGTTGGTTTTTGTTCTCTTGAACTAACCGAAGTTGCTTGAAATGCCCTACTTAACACCACTTGTCCAATATCAGACTCTACTACAATTTCACCCACACTTCCATCTGCATTGGGTAGTAATATAATAAGAGATTGTCCTATTTCATCTACCGTCATACTAAATGCAGTTCCACGAACAGCAATCCTTGCTGTTGGTGTTCTGATATCAACATTCTGATTATCCAGATGTGCAATATTACCACTAGCATATCTTACTGTTCCAGCCGCAACTTTCATTACTAACTTTGATGTAGAAGGGTCACTTGGATCATAGATAAATTCATCTATCAAAAGTGAACTTTGAGAGCTGATTGCCACATTGGTATCATCTATAAAGGTGATACCAATGTTTCCCCTACCTGTAATGACATTATCTTTGAACATAATGTCTGAGTCTTTTTCTAAAGGTGATTCATCTCCAGCTCTTTGAACAGAGGTAACACCTTCCTGTTGCACTACATTACCAATTGGTTCTACAGCAGCCATAACAACATTACACAACAGTATTAGAAATATACTACTCCGTAATAGTGACATCAACATCTGTAGAAGTTCCACCAACTGTTAAATCAACAAAACTACTATTTGCACCTGTTTGTGATATTTGAAATGAACTAGCGGCACATGAAGTTCCAGTAGTGCAAGTTATTATTGTATTATGAGCACCACCACCAGCGTGAGTAACATCTATGTCAACCACATCTGAATCTGTAGCAATATTAATATCTGTTAATTTATCTGAACCAGTCGCTGTTGAATTTTCTAAAACCATAATATCAATATCATCACCAACAACATCTGCTGTAATCATAACATCTTGAACACTAGCAGCACTACCAACTGTATATGATTCTACAGCACTACTACCAGTTCTATCTACTAACACATGAACATCATCTGTTGCAGAATTTGAGCCAACATTAATTGTTGCTACATTAGTATCACCTAGTTGATCAATTTTTAAATCAGTTTCATCAGTTTCACCAGCACCAACAAAATCACCCATAATAGTATTTCCTGTACCAACCAAGTCTATATCAACACCTAGATTAGCACCTGTTAATAAATTTTTATCACTTGATGTACCAACAGCATTATTATTACCATCAAGAGTAGCATTAAATGTTACATTACCACCACCACTTTGTACAATATAAACATTACTGTCTGCATAAGTCACACTTGTCATAACTATAATCATAATAAATGCAAGTATGAATTTCTTCATTTCTTATTCTCCTTATTTTTTCCGTATCCAAATGGGTCATACTTATCTTTAATATCTTCAGCTTTAAATCCCCATAATCCCTGTTTTTCACCCTCTTTGATAAGTTCTATGACCGATTGTTCTATTACTTTTCTAACTGCATAAGTAACAGATTCGTTTTCTGTATATCCAGCTTCTGTTTCCAAAAGTTTTGTTCCAGCATCTAAAAATTTAAATACTGTGCTGGATAGTCGAGTACTTAATATAGTTTTTTCAGCACTAATTGCTAATAATATCTCACCAGTATCAACAGATATTAATCTTAAACCTACTGCAACAGTATCTTCTCTAAACTCTGTAGAAGCACCAATGCCCAACATTCTTGCACCTATACCACCTGTAAGGGTATTTGTATCATAACCAACTATTCCACCCTCTATTAATACTCCAGCAAATAATAATGGTTTAATTTTATCCGTATCTCCAAAAGTTTCTCTTGTTTGTCTTATAATCTGTCTTTCTTTTAACAGACTATCAAGAGAACCTCTTTCTACAACTGTAAACCATTCTCCTTTTCCAGCATTTTTTAGTGCTTGTAACAACCATACATGAGCACCTTGTGTTACAGCTGTACTAATTAGAGCCATATTTTCAGAAGGTTTTCTCTGTCCTGTTAAATCTACAAAAGAATAAACAGCGATAGGCACCTTCTGTACTGGTGGTTTCATTTCCTCTAATTCATTTATCAAAGTTTCAGATATTACTGGTGGGTCTATTGGAATTGCTTGACACCCAACAAACACACTAAAACTGAAAATCGTTAAGAGGTAACGTAATAGTTGATCCACCATCTGGCCCCGAAATTACCAATACAACTTGGTCATTTGTAATATCTTTAGTATATGTTATTGTTGTATCATTAAATGTCATTGTTCCAGAACAATTACTACCACCACCATCTCCTTGATTAACTTCATCAGAAGGTGGCACAATTGTACCAGATCCATCATATGTTGTTCCACACTTTTCACCAAACATAGCATCTGTTAACTGTTTAGAAAACTCTGCATATATTCTTGATTCCATATTTTGTAAAAATTTATTATAATTTGTATTCTTTGCATCACTCTTTCTTTTTGCTTCTTCTGATGCTCTTTTTGCTTTAATCTCAGCCTTGCGAGTATGTTCTTGATTTTCAATCGTTAAAAAATGAGCACTTGTTCCAACACCACTAAATGATGGTGATGAAAATCTATATGTCATATTATCAGCAATAACATGAGAAGAAAATAATATTATGAATAAAAATATTAAATATTTTATCACTTATTTTTCTCCCTTTCCTTTTCCTGTTCTTTTAGTTCTATAATTGTATTAATCTTTTGGTCTAATCTTATCATATCGTTATCTAACATTCGCACTCTATCAATCAAAGCAATCAATGTTGTTTTTGCCTGACTTAATGTTGGAAGTATTCGTATTGTTACAAACTTCCAGATATAGTATATGAAATATGCCATTCCAACAGCAACAACTGTAGGAACACCATACTGATTAACCAAATCAATAATCTCTTGCATCAATCTTTCCTAGCATCTTTTTTTCCATCTGCAGCTGATATTCTACGCACATCTGGTTTTATTCCTAAAGCAGAACATATTAAAGCATCAAGTCTAACAATTTCATTATTCATGGTTTTTACTCTATTATCAAGAGCAGATATCATTCCGTTTAATGCTTTAGCACTTCCCACCACAGAATCTAATATGTATTTCAACAACAAAACTATAAAGAATCCACCACCAAAAACAGCTGCAATTGAAAAGCCTAGGTCAGCAATTAACTTAAACGCCTCCATAAGGTCTCCAATCCATATATTAAGTATTTATGTAGTGTCAGGTTTCTGACAAGAGATTTTATTTGTCAGTATTCTCTGTCAAAAGTTCATCAATCGTATATTCCTTTGCAATACTATTATGCAAATTTACAAAATATTCTGCATCAACAAGTATTAAAGGTTTTTGATTGTTTCTTTTGAGAACGACTATGGGTTCATAATCTTTTGAATTGTCTTCTGCTTGTTTATATGATTCCCAAATGTTGATTTTTTCTTGATTTTTACATTCAACAGAATAGGGAAATGACTCTCTAGCAGCACGAGCCATGATTAAATCTTCTCCACCAGCACCCATAGAACGACTTTCTATATCCTCTGGGTGTATTTTTAATTTTTCTATTAGTAGGTCACGAATCCATTGTTGAAGTCGTCTACCTTTTGATTTCGCACTTTGTGTTTTCATTATCCACCAGCTAATATATGATTCTCACATTTTGGACACTTGCATTTATCACAATCACAATAATAATCAATCTCTGCTAAACCTATTCCCATGTATGTTTCACATACATGATTGGGCCAATAGACGCCATCTACACTTTCACAGTGTGCATCATGTCCACAGGTTGTACAAATATCACTCATCATAGTCCTCAAACAAATCTAAACTTTCTTCTTCATCTTGTGGGAATTCTTCGCCACAAAATGGACAGTATACTATATTATATAGTCTTTCGTCCATGCTATGTTTTATTCTAAATTCTGCCTCGCAAGATTCACAGACGACTAATTTCATTAAATTTCACAACCACCTGCTACACAAGCAAGTTCTTGAGAACCTATTGTCATATCCATGGCTTCATATTCTGCTAACTTGCCCCAATCAACTTGTTTAGGCATTTTCTCAACCAAGAATTCATATTGTTTTTCATCACAATCTTGATAAGGGGCTTGTTTATAAATGTGTTCACTAAATGGTAAGAATGATACCCCACTCATATAATCAAAGTTTTCATAAACCCATGCACCAACATCTAACCATTCATTTTCCTTTACTGAAATAGTAACAGATGGCTTATGTTCGCACCAATGCTCTTGATATGTTCTCCAAAGTTCTAATTGTTCTATTGCAGACATATCTGTTCTGAATACTGCTGATTTATGCACTTTCATAGGAAATGAAAAAATTGATGTATGACTTGGATTTGTATGATCATCTTCTACAGGAAAACCAGCATCTGTCATCATTTTTGTTAATGGGTCTTTCTTATCCCCTCTAACAGTTCGTATATAATAAGGATTATGTCTTGCATGAATACCAGAGGCTGCATCTACAAGTTGTGATACAGTTCCAGATGGTTTAACACAAGTAATTGCAGTAGCTTGTGGAATACCTAACTTCTCTGAAAATTCTTTATTTGTTTTAATTGATTCTTCTCTTAATTCATCTAATAATTTACCTAAATTACCACCCTTTCCGTTTGTATAACAGCAATCCATAATACCTGTAAGAGATACACCAAGTAATCTTTCTTCTTCGCAATTATTTTTCCACATTGCAGAAACATATTTAAAGTTTGTAAGAGTAGATTGGAATGTTCCAAGTATTGTTGCAAGTCTAACTTTTTCTAAAAGGCTTTGTCTTGTATCAGATTCACGCACCACAACTTCTGAAAGATTACAAAATTCTCTATCCCTTAATATAATCTCTGAACAAGGATTCGTTCCAAAAGAATGTCCTTCTGTTTCTCTCCTACCATTTTTTGCAGCTTGTTTAGTTGCTGAATCTCTACTAAATATTCCTCTTTCACCAGATTTTGATTCATATAATGCTAACCATTCTTTCATAAAAATGCCCATATCTGGTCTTTCAGTATAACACGCAGAATTGTTTGCAAGAGCTCTTTGTGGATTTGCTTCCCACCATTGTCCAGATTTTGCATGACGCATACGATCATCTGATAGGTTTGATAATGATATTAATGCACTTCTACGAACACCACCCACTACAACAATCTCTGCAATTTTACATACAATATCGTGACATTCTATAGATGATAATTGTCTACTAGCTGCATTTTTAAATGTATTAACTGTAAAATTAAATAAATTTTCTAATGGTTCTGGGCCTGATGCACGACCACCAAATGTTTTTAATGGTGAACCTGCTGGACGAACCTTACTTAAATCCCATCTAGGTATCTGTCCAATATACAACATACCTACTAATTCTTTATATGCTTTTGCCCAACCCAATTTACTATCTGAAACAATAATTGTTGTATCAGACATAAAAAATTCTTCTGCAATAGGTGGAAGTTTTGCAACTTCTTGTCTTTCTACACTAAACCCAACACCTGTTCCATTCATTAATACATAAAGTATTTCATCAAATGCTTGCACTCTATTTACTGTAACAAAAGAACAATTATAACCAGCGATGTTTTCTCTCTTTAATGCCTCTCCAGCAGTCATTAAACATCTCATAGAAGGCATAACTTTTAAATCTAATACTGCTGTTTCTAATTCGTTTCTTAATCTATCTGGAAGTTTATATTTATGTAATTCTTGTAAATGTTCTGTGAAGTAATCGAAGTATCTTGATACTGTTTCTCCCCATGTTTCTCTACGTTTTTCCTCTGGTAACCATCGAGAATATCTTGAGAGGTGAATAAATTCTTGGTAAGTTGTTGGAAGATGATTACTAGGCATTTCTTTTGCTCCATTTCATAAATTCTAATTTAGCCCTAACACCACTGTATGTGTTTTTGTCTATTATATTTGTTATATCTTCTCTCGTCTTTCCAGATAAAATCATTTCATTAATGTCTTTTTCTTTTACATAATCTGGCCATAAAACTACAGAATAATTTTCGTTTATATATTTTGCAACCTGTTTTGATATTTCCAAATTTCTTGGTTCATTGTCTGGAATTAAAACAAGATTGTCTTTGTTCTTAATTCGTAAATCCGATTGTGCTGTTGCTATACAATTATCCAAAAAAAGACTATCCAAAGGCCCTTCAACAACATAGACTGTTTTATTCCAATCTACTCTGTTTAGTCCGTATACTTTTTCTTTTTCTGTATCAAGGGTAATGGTAATATATTTCGGTTCTTCATTAGCAAGTGCTCTCCCTTGTAAAGCAAACATTTTGTTGTTTTCATCAAAAAACGGTATCACCAATCTCGCATGGTCTTTTATAAGACTTGGAAATTTGTTTGGTATAATTGTATTAACCCATTTATAAAATCGAGGAGTGTAAAATAATTCAAAATGAACTTTGGAAGGTATCTTTCTTGATTCTACAAGGATCTTAACCGAATGATCCCAGCGTAGTGAAGATACTTTTTGAATTGATTTTAGTGGGGAGTCTCCTTTTAGAAATTTGGGTTTAGTAAATTTACCAATATCTGGCTCTACTTTTTCACTTTTCTTATATCGTTCAAGTATATAGTCATTGTAAATTTTTGAATCTACATACTTGAGAAAATTTTGTAAATTCGCACCTTTTCCACAATTATGACATTTATATATTAAATTATTTTCTTTACGAAATACAAATCCCCTTGCCTTAGTTTGCGACTTTTTAGAGTCGCCACAATAAGGACAACGAAAATTAAATAAATAATCGCCTTTTTTCTTAAATTGTTGAAGTTGTGAGGATACTAATAATAAATATTTCTGTTCAATATACATTTAAGTATCATAATATAATTTTCAAAGGTTGTCAAGTAAAATCCATCATTTTATGTAAAATAAATCCTATAACAATCGAACCACCAATAAGAACATGACGCCATTTCTCTAATATACCAACTCTTTTATTAAGTTCTTCTTTTACTTGTTGAATGGCTTCTGAATGTTCTTGGTGTTGTTGTGTTGCAACAGCCATAATTTCTTTTGTATTTGTGGTGATTCTTGAATGTAATTCTTTTAATTCGTTTTGAAATTCTGTTCGTCTTTGTTCTATTAATTCTTCAGCAGCATAAACTGCTTCTTCTTGTTGATTAAGTTTTTCTTCATGCACAGCTAACATTCTATGGATAGAGTTGGAAACATCAGTAATCTTAGTAATTGCTTCGTCTAAACGACCATGTATAAGTTTCATATCTGAAACTTCTTTTTTAAGCAATTCCACTTCTGTCTCCAACTCAGCCATAATTTTACTCAGACTTCCATAGTGTCCAAGCACCATAACCGATTGCAGCCCAAGCTGCATATTTAGCTAATGGTGCAAATAGAATAATAACTATACCAGCGACAATTAATACACTGCCATCTAGCGAAGTCCTTTCAACTGTTCTTTCTTTGATCCAATCTAACATAGATTTTATCTCCTAATCAAAGTTTTTTTGGTGGCGGAATAGCCAGAATATTACTGCAACTGCAAGTAATCCAGAAAGTCCAGATTGCCCAAGTTGATTAATAATAGCTAGAATATTTCCTACTACATCGCCGCCAATGAATGGTATTACAGAACCAAACAACACTTGCCATACAATGCCTAAAGTAAGCATCATGACACTTATGTGTGTAAGTGCTATAACCCATTTACCAGCTTTTTCGATTACTCCCATTATTTTCTCCCTTTTTTCTCTATTTTGCTTATTCTTGATTCTAGTTCATTAATACTCGCAGCTACATTAGGATATTTCTTTCTCCACTTATCTTCAGCTTTTAATATTTGAAATCCATATCGTTCTGCAGCCCAATTATATAAATTATGAACTTTATTATAAAACCATCTACCTAAAGCAGTTTTTTCAAACCAAGTTGATGTGGCAGAGCCTAGAATACTCCCAGCGATTGAACTTATCAACCAAAACCACATCTTAACTCCTATCCATATTAGGTTCAATTTTGACGGCTTTTTTCAATTTTTCAGAATACTTAGCAATATCATGGTCTCTGATTCCGTCAAATAATTGGAGTTTTTTTATGGCAGCCCAGCGACCTCTCATTTGGTCTTTGACTCGTTGCCACACCGTTAATTTTCTTATATTACCATAATGGTTAATGTATGTCAAGTCCCCATGATGACGAAAACCCATTATCCAAAATGGAACACTTGCAACCATATCGTTATTGTTTACATGACGATAATGGTCTACAAGCATATTGTGTACAAATTCGTTTCCACCTACTCTTGGCGAACCATAGGTGTATAATTCTTCTACCTCTACTTCAAGTCTTGATGCACATATAGTTGCCATTGCAGCTCCTAATGAATGTCCACAAACATAAAGTCTTCTTTTACCTTTTCTTGCAAGTGAAACTTTAATATCTGCCCAAAGTTTATCTATTTCATCTTTAAATCCATTATGAACCATACCTTCAGTTCTTGATTTTCCTTTAAATGCATTTAAATCTGCTTTTATATCAGAAAATTCTTTTGGTTCTGTTCCTCTAAATGCAATAACAATAACATCTTTATTTTGTGCTATATGACATTGAGCACCCTCTACATCAAAAAACTTATATGTAGTAAACCCAATCTGTTTAAAATGTTTTTTTGCTCGTGTACCATCATGGTATGCGAGTTTTGAACATTCTGCAAAGAAATATGATTTCCATTGATAATCATACCAAAGCAGTTCATCACATTTTTCAAAATAACTCATTTTCATTTCTCCTGTTCAGTTTCTTCTTTAGGTTTATTGGTTACAGCCTTTTCGTAATATATAACTATCTCTTTTTGTTGTTTTATATATCTAAAAATCTCTGCCATATTTAATGCAAGATTTTCATAGTCGTGAACACTTACTGCATAAAAAACATAATCACTATTTGCTTTTGTAAATTCTTCTTTAAACTGTTCAAAATTTTCTTCCGTTACAACATAGAACTTAACACCATTCATGTCAATTGGTTTAGGCCTAGATTGTATAGGGATTTTCTTTTCGACTTCTACAGTCTGAACTATTATTTCTTTTTCTGGTTTTCGCCATAAAGCACAATTACTCAATAGGGGGCAAAGCAGTAAGAGACTCAATATTGTCAAATAATTTTTGTGTGCCATCATTTATCCTTTTCTCTATTAATCCAGGCTTCTTAATACTCAAGCGAGTTAAGTTGTGTTTGTGTAATTTCTTTCTCAACTCATCACCATACCTTTCTGCCTCATCTAGTTTACCTTGTAATTCTAAATTTAAATTTGCAAACTTCTCTTGACTTTCTTGTAAACTATTTATTGTTGTTTCATTTGTTTTTGCAACAGTTTCTAACTTCGCATTATTCTGTTGCAATGTTGCAATTCTTTGTTGTGTATCTTGATAATATGCATATGCACCATACCCTACTCCACCAATTATGGCCAATACAAAAATTAACATATATATTTTAATCATAACTATATTCCTTCATTAAATTTTCTTTGTAACCACTTTATCAACTTCTGCATTATGTCCTCTTTTTACATTTCTATCTGACTTATATATTTTCATTGCTTTATCAATTGCTTGTTTTTTACTATCACCTTCAGCTGAAGCAACATAATGTTTTCTTCTACCCTTCATATATGTCATATATTGATAATGAACATCTGCTTTATATTTTTGAGATTTTTCTCTCAATCTAGGTTCTCTACGGTTTGTAGATATATCTAGGTGTTCTAAATTTTTGGGATCATTGTTTAGAGGATTATTGTCTTTGTGATGTACGTCCATTCCTTTTTTAACACCCATAAATCTGGCTGCTTTATTTCTGGAAGACCTTTTTTCTATTTGTTCTGGTTTACTTTGATAGTTATCGTACTCTTTTCTATAATTTCTTTTTTTCTTTTTAGCTGCACGAAGATTTAAATCTGCTGTTGGAGTATATTGACCCATACCAGGCCCTGTAGATGAACCACCTACTGAAAATGCTGGGTTCAAATTTGCATATTCTTTATAAAGAGTTTTGAACCGTTTCATTCATTACTTCCTACCAGCGAGTTTCATAGCCATTTTCTGAAGCTTCATTATATCTGCCTTTTTACCATTTGCAAGTGCTTCTATTTTCTTTTTATTTGAAGGATTTACTTTGTCATAAATATTCATAATTGCAGATGCAGTAAACATATCCATCTTTAGATTTCCATCTTTCATCTTAATATTTTTTGCAGATTTACTCTTAACAATACTTTTAAGCACTTCCATGTTATTCTCTGCAAGTAAAGACTCTTTACCAAACTCACCAATTTGTTCTTGTATTTTTTCTGCGAATGACATTTCTTCTTTCATACCAAGTCTTTTCATTGCTTTCTGTACAGCTGGTCGCATATCTTCACCATTTTTTAAACGTGCAATATCGTCATGTAACTCATCATCACCAATGTGTTTGTATATGATTTTTTCATTCTCTGCATCTATTGGATTTTTCTTCATTGGTTTTTTCATTGCTCTTTTTAACTGTGAATAATTCTTTGCAATATGCCAAGTACCTTCTTTTACAACTTCTTCTCTTTCATATACCTTAAACTTAAACTTTTTCTTTAATTCTTTCATCAGTTTATCAGCATCATCCATTTTTTCAAACTGAAGACTGTTACCTTCTTGATTAAAATCATACCAAGGCTGACGACCACCTGGCTCTAGTTTATGATTGATATACTTCCATGCATTTTCAGCAGTCCGTTTATCTTTAAATTCAAGTTCTAAATACTTTGCTGATTTTTCAGTAAGTGTTCCTTCAGACATAAGTGCTTTAACTGTCTTTACATCTAACTTCATTTTCTTTGCAATCCACTCAGCAGATTTACCTTGACCAATATACATATGAAGTTCTTTCATACGACCTTCATCAAGATCAACTTCTTCTTTAACCACATCTTTTGGAAATGTTTTCTTAATATATTTAACAATCTCTTGAGTAGACCTACCATCCATTTTTGCAACAATTTTAAATTTACTACCAACTGAATCTCTAGTTGCAATCGTTTGAGCACCCATTCCACCTTTTTCTAATGTCTTTCCG